>Ga0123352_10001822_pt1 | contig 28934 bp, 23 predicted proteins | sample TergutLab28metaG_FD_89700 | JGI IMG/M metagenome (GOLD analysis project Ga0123352, IMG submission 89700) | Labiotermes labralis P1 segment gut microbial communities from Petit-Saut dam, French Guiana - Lab288 P1 | ecosystem: Host-associated > Arthropoda: Insects > Digestive system > Gut ... | reverse complement strand
CAGTAACGATCCGTAGCAGTGCAGCGGAATACTTAACCTTTATTGCCTCAACTGGTGAGGGTGGCGTAGATGCAGTCTATGCAGATGAAAATGTATGGCTTTCACAAAAAATGATGGCAGAGCTTTATGGTGTTGAAACGCACACGGTTAATTATCATTTAAAAAAAATCTTTACGGATAATGAGCTAGACGAAAATTCAGTTATTCGAAAATTTCGAATAACTGCCCAAGATGGAAAAACATACGGCACCAACCACTATAACCTTAAAGCCATCATTGCCGTGGGCTATAAGGTAAATTCTGAACGTGCCGTGCAATTTCGCAAATGGGCAACGGACGTAATAGAAGAATTCACTATAAAAGCCTGGGCAATGGACGTAGAGCGCATAAAAAACGGGCTTGTGTTAAGTGAGAAATACTTCGATGAACAATTAGCACGTATCCGTGAAATTCGTATGAGTGAGCGAAAATTCTATCTGAAAATCACAGACTTATACGCAACGGCGATTGATTATGACCCGATGGCCAAAGCAACGAAACGCTTTTATGCAACAGTTCAAAATAAGCTCCATTGGGCAATTCATGGAAGCACAGCTGCGGAGCTGATTGTAGACCGTGCCAATGCTGAAAAAAAATATATGGGGCTAACGACATGGCAAGATGGGCCGCAAGGTAAAATCAAATCAACAGACGTAACTGTTGCAAAGAATTATTTGTCCGAAGAAGAATTAAGCGGGTTTGAACGTATTGTGACAATGTATCTTGATTGGGCAGAGAGCCTTACCGAGCGTAAAATTCCTTTGACAATGGAAGATTGGGAAACACGTCTTAATGCTTTTCTACAATTTAACGAACGAGAAATCTTGACTGATAGCGGACGTGTCACTGCTGAGGTGGCCAAAGCATTTGCACTAACCGAATTTGAGAAGTACCGTGTTATACAAGACAGGCTTTTTGAAAGTGATTTTGAGCGGTTTATTATGCTTGAAGAAATCACAGAAATGCTTAGTGAAGAATCCGAAAGTTAGGTTACAATTTGTCTTTTTGTGTATTTTGCACAATGCTGAAAACTTGATTTTGAGCGGTGAAAATCTATCTGATATATTCCGAATTTCGCCAGATTTCGGACAGATATTCAGATAGTTTTTTTATGCGTTCTTCGGCTTGTTCTTTTGTGGGTGGGTTTGTAATTATGGTTGCAATTGAGTTTTCAGCATCAGATTTTTTCATATCAAGCTCCCTTTTGGATAGTTGATATGAGTTTATGAAAAGGGCTTTGCCTGATATTCAATTTATATTTCTTTAAACAAAAGAAAGGATACCTCAAGAGGGTATCCTTTTCCTTCAGATAAAATTAATTAAACTACGGCTAGAATAAATTTTATATTCCACCATCTTTATCGCTCATAATGACATCCTTTCTTAGTTACCACTCAAATGTGGAAGTTCCCATCGATAATGTACCTTATTATTGTAACTCAAATTTTTGTATTTTGCAATGTATTTGTTATAAAGAAAATTGTTTTCCTTTTTGAGCGGAAGAGGAAATTCTTTCCTGCTATTATTATAATATGCACAAGATAAGAACTCAGGCTCAACAATTCCTCTATCAAATGATAAAATGTATGTCATTTTATTTACTTTTAGGTCATAAGTGCAAATTGAATTGAACTCATAGTTATCATATGGTTGTTTCTTTTTATCAAACTTTCCGTCTGTAATTGGAAACATATTTGGCACACTCAATACAGAGCAAAAATCATATGTTCTATTATTTTCTATTTTTCCTCGATTTATCTTGAAACGCCAACGCATATGCTTTTGGTCTCTCTTAAAAGTTAGGTCTTCTCGTGTTAAGTTTGTTTCGCTCCAGTAAAATTCTTCGATTCCCGATATAAAATTATTTTCTGACTGATACCAAAACCCAACATCTTTAAAGCGTGTGCGATAATCAGTCTCTAGCATTTTCTTCATTGTTGGGAAAACAAAATCTTTACCCGCATCATTCAAGTCTACATTCCTGTATATGTAGTTGCATTTTGTTTTATCTAGGATTTTTATTGTGCATGTAAAAATTTGTATCCCGTGGCCGTTTGGATAAATCGTTACATGCTTATTATATTCGGTATACCGAAAGCCCATGCTATTAGCAAAATTTGATATTTTTCGCTTTATTGGTGGAACATGCTTCATAATTTCCACGAGTGCTTTTATGTCTTGAATGCATCCCAAGAATACCACCCCTAATATCAAGATAAGACATTATATGACATAATGTATCTTTTGTCAAACTACGGTAAAAATCCGATTATGCTACTAGAAAAACTGTCTTTCCAGTATGGTCTTACCCTTTCTAGTGACAAAGAACAGGCAATATACTAGGTTCAAGACTAGCTCACACGCCGAAATGCCTAGCATTTACGCACCCTCTCACACTCCACAATAGATGGGTCTCGGCCAAAGAAACACCCGAGACCCATCTATTACGTTAGCATTACATTAGAGGGTACTCGGCGTGTGGGGAATATTGAGAGGTGGAAATACTCCATGGTAATTTTAAGGCTTGTGTAAAACCTTTATTTTTTATTTTCATAAAGATGTAACCTTGCTGTAACCATGGCGCATTTCAAACCACTAAAATTACAGTGCAGTTACAGTTATAAAGCCCTTGTGATATCAGCAGTCACAAGGCTTTTTTGATGCCTTTTGGCATTATTGGGTAATGACATAATATATTTATATATTATGTTCATAGGAAGGGGTGTGCATTATGATCTATGATTTGCTCTATGCGTACAGGGATCATCTGTTAAAAACTTACCAGCCGGCGACCGCGCGGACGTATTACAAAAGGCTCTGCACCCTGTTTGAGGGACAGAGCCTATCTATGACAAGTGGACTAGATATAGAAAAAGTCCTGCTTAATTTAGGACAGATAAAGTATAAGAACTACTTTTCACAGGCTAAAAATGCTTTCTTGCACTTTTGTGAGTTTCAAGATATTGCCCTTTCTCCTGCTTTGATGGAGCGCATCAGCAAGCTAGAAAAAGGCGCACGGAAGAAATACCGTAAATTAAAGCCTATTCACTATAGCGAAATAGATAGGAAGATTAAACATATCAGAAACAAGAAGCTGAAGTTGTGCTATCAAGTTATCGTTGCTACAGGTCTCAGAGTATCGGAACTAGCAGGGATAACGCCGAATGACTGCATAACGGCTAGTGATGAAATAACCTTTACTTTCATTGGTAAGGGCGGAAAGAAGGAATCCGCCGTACTTAAAGCTATCGAATACCCAAGGCTCTACCAGAGCCTAAAAGAGCTTATAGAAAGCACGTTTGGGGAGAAAAAACTATTTTACTCTGTGCCGTATTTGCAGAAGAAAGCGAAAGAATTAGGCTTTAAATGTCATGATTTGAGGCGGGTCTATGCGAAGCTAGAATATAAAAAATCTGGTTCAAGAGAGGAAGTAATGAAGAAATTAAGGCATTCAAGCCCTAAAACTACGAATATCTATTTAAAAAGTAAGGTGAAAATCTAATTTTATTTTTCATCAAAGGAAAGGGTGAAATTATTGAGATTACTTGATTTAATTATCAAAGAATATATAGCCATTGTCGAAACACTAACGGAAGATTACCCAATAGAAGAAAACCGAATCATCATTGAGCGTGAAGAATTTAAAAAACTGCTTGGGAAATATGCTTACGCTACGTTCGCAGAGAAGATAAAAGCGTATAAAGACCTAAATTTGATTATCCATGATGCAAACAACTACACCATGCCATATAAGGATAAAGAACTTAAAAAGACCGTCCGAAAGGTCATTATCAATTACAAAGCATACAAGCGCATAAAATATCTATATAATAAAGAGGTCAATGTCTAGGGGTGAGGCGATGATTAGGGGATTTCTTTGGCTTATTTGGAGCGGAACGGTTGAAATGTCAAAAAGAGATAATCGCATTTTGGCTATGTATGCAGTTCTATTTGTGATGACGATTGCATCAGCAGTAGCTTTAAATAATATTTCCGCTATGCTTATACTAACTGCCCTAATCGCCGTCATATTAGGGATTGTCCATTTTCTTAGAGATATTTTCCCATACAGGAAAAAAAGAGAGTTTTTTAACCGGGTATTTGAGGAAATAAACCTAAAAGCTGATAGTGGCGTTCCCTATTTCTTATCAAAAAATGAAGAATCAAGATTTATTACAAGCTACTCTTTCAAGACATATTTACCGCTCAAAATGTGGTTAGCCAAGCAAGATCACTTAGAAATGCACATGAATGAAAAAATTGTTGACATAAAACAAAACTCATCAAGTAAAAATATTGTTAACGTCTATGTCGCAAATAACCCACTGCCCAACCATATCAATTGGAACGGCACATATAGCAACAAAAGCAATATCCTAAATATCGGCGTAAGTTATTATGGCATAATCGGCCTGAATTTAGAAAAAACGCCCCATGCCTTTGTTGCAGGAGAAACGGGAAGCGGTAAATCAAATATCTTAAAATGCTTGATTGAACAGGCACTATACCACGGGCATGAGGTTGTTTTAATCGACTTTAAGCGTGGCGTGTCATTCTCTGGATTTAGTGATAAAGTGGCTGTATATTACGATTATAAGAGCATTATAGCAGTGCTTAAAGACATGGTTAGTGAAACTGTGGAACGCCTTGATACATTTAGGGATTTTGGCGTTGATAATTTTAAAGACTATAACAAAATCGCTGATGACCATTTACCAAGAAAGATAATCTTTATTGATGAACTGGCCGAACTGCTAAAAACCAGAGATAAAGAGCTTTCTAGCATTTTATATGATAGCATTGAAACTTTAACAAGATTGTGCCAAGCGGTGGGGATTCATTTAATCATGGGTATTCAAAGACCAGATAGCACGATTATCAGCGGTCAGATAAAAAACAATGTTTCTTACCGGATATGCGGTCGGTTTGTTGACAAAGAGCCAAGCCGAATTATGCTAGGAACAGACATTGCTAATACCCTGCCGAACATAAAGGGTCGATTTATTATTAAAGATGATGATTTGTACGAAGTACAATCTTTTTTCTTTTACAAGGAAAAAGTGGCTCCTCAAAGAAAAAGAGAAAGAACTGAGGATATAGAAAAAATTGAGCCAATTTTAACGGAAGAAATTGAAGAAAATATAAGAACTGAACTTGAGGCTATTATGCCAAAGGAACAGAAAAAAGAAGCGGGAATATTCGATTTCAGCGAGTTCAAGAAATAAACCGCCAAGCACGGGAATAAACATATACAAGCCACTGGGGGAGGTTTTGTATATGTCCAGAAAAAAGCTGATAAGATTTCTTGCTACAATACTTTATAATGCGATAATAACCGTGCTAAAGATAATTAAACCTATCAAAAGCATAGTTATATCGGTCATAATATTTATAAAAAACAATTGGATATACATAGTATGGCTCTTGTTTTATGTTGCTTTATTTGGTTTCATTACGAGGGGCATCTCAATGTTTTTCTACCTTATCACGGTTTTACTTGCGTTTTCACAATATGCGGAAGGACTTTGGCGCATGGTGATGGGCGTTCGTCCGCTTAGAATAAGGTCGGAAGAGAAACGGTTATTGCCCCTATTTAACGAGGTTTATGCAGGGGCAATAAGCACCAATCCGAAGTTATCCGAGGACATAGAACTATATATAAAAGAAGATATGACAATCAACGCTTTTGCCTTTGGTAAAAATACAATGGTACTTACAAGGGGCAGTATTGAGCAGTTGAATGATGAAGGATTAAAGGGGTTAATGGCGCATGAGTTCGGACATTTTTCATATCGGCACACCGAAGCACTTTTACTCTCAATGGTCGGGAATCTACCTATATCATTTGTAGGTAGAAAACTAGCTGATATCAAAAACCGTTATAGTTCAAATTTAATGAGAAGAACGCTATTCACAGGAATATTTATTGTTTTCTTTGATTTAATTTACTACATATTCAGAAGCATAGAATTTGTTGGTGAGTTAATCTTGATGTACTCTAGCAGGGAGCATGAGTATATCGCTGATGACTTCGCCTGTAAAAGTGGCTTTGGCAAGGAAACAAGGGACGTTTTAAAAACCGTGTATGGAATGTCGGTAAGCGAACCGGGAAGCGTTAGGGAGCAATTTAAAAGCACTCATCCACATATTACCTTACGGATTCAAGAGCTAGAAAGATTTGTAAAATAACAAAACAGGCAAACAGTGAATTAACATCGTTTGCCTGTTTTCTGTACCTTTTCTTTCTATTGAAATGCGCGTAACCTTACCCCGCCAGTAGCAAAATCATGCACTGGCCTTAGTAATCTGATATATTGAATTCCTATGTCCCAAAAGTATATTCTAAGGTCGTAATTTTCTACTCCCCAATTTCCAGAACCGTCAGCCCAACCATAGTTACTTCCAGCAGGTTCACCAAATCGAGCGACCACATCATTGAAACTTGATTTAACAGTAACACCACCTATGTGAAATAAAGGGTTATGTGAAGAAACGCTATCGGCGGGCAAGGTACGTGGGTCAGTGGTGTGTATGCGTTCGTCCCAGTTCGTTAAATCGGGACTAACTCTGATTCTCAATCCAACATCTTCAAATTCTAGGTAGCTGAGGCTCATCCAAAAATCAATCCAACTTTCACGGTTTTGGGGTTCGCTACCCGGGCCGAATAGATGTCCGTATTGGGATTCAATTTGGTGATACGTCATACCCAGCAGGTCACGAAGGTCTATTGATGCCGTTGGGGGTGTTCCGCTTTGACATGGACATGATGTATGCCATGCACCACCAGACCGGAAACGAAAGCCGGGTTGATTCGGAGGTGCAAAATCTGCTGTAAATCGCAGGCCCGGTACACTGCGTAATACGCCCCAATCGGTTAAGGAAGATATATTTCGGACATGGAATAGTTCAATAACCGTACATCTGCCAGTAGGGCATTCTCGTTGCATTGCAGAACTGGTTCGTGCACCTAGACCAAAGTCGCCTTGGATGCCATAAAGGCCAACACGGAAAAATCTAGCCATTGCTCGAAGATTGGCTGATACTGCAACGCTTGCACTAAGGTCAGCAGTGGCATTGTAAGTAACAGTTGCTCTGGTAACTGGTCTATTGTTTCTAATTCCGAACTCAGTTTCTGCTCTACACATAACCTCAATAGAGAATTGACCGTTTGCATTAATACGCAAACCAAGCTGAAACGCTACATGAACGCCAAACATTGGACGAATTCCAATTGGTTGACCAAGGGGAATTACTCTGTTTAGTCCAGAGCCGGAAGAAACCCTAATATTTGATTGCACAGTGGTTGTTATAACCATGTAACTCACATCGTCAAGGTTCGCAGACATTTGTAGTCTTGGCATGTAAAGACGAACTGAACCGCCTACCGTTACGCCTTGCCAATTGCTTTCTCTTATACTTGCTTCTATGTATTGACTAGTTGTTCGGATATTCACAGGAAGCCCACTAAGTGGCTCAATTTGTGAAAAAGGAGTGAGGGCTTCGTTCCAAGCTAAAGTATCTAACTCAATTTCTTGGGAAAGCAAGTCAATGTCACCAATAAATTCAAATTCATAAAAGATTTCTTCCAAAGATTCAGGTGACTTTACTGTGATAATGAGATTTGTACCTTGCGGGGCAATACTAGTAATATGTCCGGCTATCCCATCAGGGTTTTGCTCTGTGGGTTCAAAAGCAAAGGTATCGCCGGTGGTCAGTTGCAAAATTGCATCATTTGGCTGATACACCGTTACAATATATCCGCTTTCTGCTTCGGTTACGCTATATGCTGGTGTATTGCTGATGACAGTTACATCACTACGATATATGTAATGAAATACAGTGCTATTGTTAAATCTCATGAGCATAGTTGCCGCTTCGGCACGAATTGCAACACCATTCGGGACTATTGTTGTAGAAGTCCTACCATTGATAATTCCATAATAGTTCGCCCAAATTAAGCCGTCTACGGCCCATTCTTGAATCTGGTCTAGGTCAGTGAAATTATTCCAGCGTGAGCTTTGCCGAATCGTTGTATCCCTGTCGGTCATCTGGTCAGCAAAGCGATAGAGCAAGGTTGCAAACTCTTGTCTGCTTACATTATTTTGTGGTGCAAAGCGGTTATTTCCAATGCCCTGTGCAATGCCATTATCTTGCGCCCATGAGACATAGGGAGCGTACCATGAATCATGAGGAACGTCAGAAAATGTACTATTTCGAGGGTCACTATTATTAGCCTGTCTGCCATTGTGGATACGAAACAGTGTTGTCACCACCATTGCACGGCTAAAATTTACGTGAGGTGCAAAAGCAGTGGCAGATGTTCCACTCATGATTCCGTTTTGATGTACATAAGAAACGTAAGAATAGAACCAGTCATTACTTGATACGTCACCAAATGGTAACGACTGTGGCATAATTTCTTCATTATGTACGGTTGCACCTAATGCTTGCATCGGAAATAACCCTAATAACATAAGACACGCTAAGACAAGGCAAAGAACTCTTCTCATTTTTCTTACCCCCATGCTTCTTAATTTTTCGCACATAAAAACTTCATAGAATCTATGAAGTTTTTGCAATTCAATTCCGCTAAAATTATACTTTAAATGGAAAAATAAATTGTCCATTTTGCAAGGGTTTCCCGGATTCGCCTATTGACAGGAAAACGCCGAAATGATATGATTTCAACGTAGTCTGCAAAAGGTATGCCTTTTGCGGACTACGGTATTTTGTCATTATAATGGGGGCTAAAATCAAAGGAGTAGTACCCATGACAACAGACAGATACGCACTAGCTAGGGTATCAACAGGCAAACAAAATGTAGCAAGGCAAGTTGAAAGAATGATGGCACTAGGTATTCCAAAAGAAAATATCATCATCGAAAAGGAAAGCGGAAAAAGCACCGTCAGGACGAAGTATAAAAGATTGGTTAAACGGCTTAAAGCAGGCGACATCTTGTATATTGAAAATGTTGACCGTCTTAGCCGTGACTATGACGGCATTATCAGCGAGTGGCACAAGTTAACAATGGAAAAAGGCGTTATTATCAAAGTCTTAGATACACCAATGCTCGATACTGATCAAGCAAATCAAAGTTTGCTTGGCAGATTTATTCGCAATATTTTATTACATATTTATGCTTATCTAGCGGAACACGAATGGGAAAAAACGAAATACCGCCAGGCCGAAGGAATAGCCCTTGCCAAGTCAAAGGGTAAAAAACTTGGTCGCCCTAAAAAAGAGCGAACCGAAGAAGAAAGAGAAATTGTAAAGCAGTTTCAAGATAAAGAAATCAGTTTAATAACGGCTTTAGCTTTATCGGGTTTAAAGAAATCCGCATTTTATGACTTGTGCCGAGCGTTAAGTGATTATCAAGATGAAAACTAAATGAAAGGTGTTGGTAATGTGAAAATATCGTTTCTTGATGGGAAAATCATCATTGAACCAGTAGCAAATGAAGAGCTAGTAGCTCATGTGGCTAGTAATGGCGATATAGTCATTTGCAAGAAATAAAGAAATGTAATCAAGGGGTTATGTGAAGAAGTGCGTTTCACATATCCCCTGTAACTATTATCTTTTATAAAGCAGTCCGCAAAGTAAAGGTCGGAGCGTATTTTTCAGAGCAAAGTACGCTCTAAAAAATCTTCCTCCTATCCTTGACTTTGCTACTTTAGCAGTTAGTTAAAAACCAAGGGGGAAATTAAAAATAACATATATAGAACTATTTGCAGTAATAAGTAAGCAGTGGGCGAATGTAAATGACATTCAGCGATTATGCGGTAACGGTCGAGATAAAGCCCGTGAAATAAGAAAGGAAATCGAATATGAAATAAAGTTAAGCGGTAAAAAGCTCTTAGGTGGGAAAGAGAAAAAAGTCCCTATGTCTAAAGTTATTGATTATCTAAACATGGATATAAACCACATAGCGAAAATGGCTATGTTAGAAAAGAGAATCAATAATGATAGGAGAAAAATATAATGGCAGTCTTTAAAGCTAAGACTGCCACAAGAGACGGCAGGAAATGGTATTATTCTGTTATATATGTAACGCTTAGTGGCGAGAAAGACAGAAAGAAAAGCCAAAGGTATTTAACTAGAAAAGAGGCTCTTGAAGCTGAACGACAGTTTTTCATTTGGCAAAAGCATTTAGCCGATGAGCAAAGGAGAGCTGAAGAAGAAAAAAAGAAAATTTATATAACATTTGAAGAAATGTATTACAAATATATTGATTACATCGAAGAGGGTATCAAGGGTTCTACAAAATATTCTAAAAATGGGCGTGTTAAAAATCATATTTTAACTTATTTGGGGAGTTTGGATATTCATGATATAACAGTCAACACAGTTATTAACTGGAAATCTAAAATCAATAAAGCTACTTATAGTAATGGCAAAAAATATATGTTGTCGTACAAACAGACTTTATTTAAAGAATTGAAAGTAGCCCTGAAACATGGAGTAAATTTTTATGGACTAACCGAAAATGTCACAGATAAAGTAATGGATTTTCACGATAAGAATGAAAAGGTAATTACAGACGAAGAAAGAATTCGATATATAACGCCTGTTGAATATAACCTATTTACAAGTGTTATTGAAAACATCTTATTTAAAGCATTTTTTGCATTTTTATATTATATGGGTGTCAGAAGAGGAGAAGCACAAGCGTTGACTTGGGAAGATATTTCGTGGAGTGAAAATCAAGTTAGAATTATTAAGACTGTTATAACTAAAACTGATGAAGTCAACGAAAACGGTTTAAGGTTCAAAATAACCAATACCAAAAACCGAAAAAATCGGACAATCAAAATGCCACTAATATTAAAAAATATGTTGTGGGAGTTATACCAACATTACAAAGAATTTGAGGGGTTTAATGAAAAATGGTTTGTCTTCGGTGGCTACAGACACTTACCTAGTTCAACAATTGATAGGGAAAAGGATTTTTACTTTAATTTGGTGAATGAAACATACGGCAAGTCTATCAACAGAATTACCAATCATGAGTTTAGGCATTCACACGCAAGTTATTTAATTAGCCAAGGTGTCAAAGCGGAGCGTATTGCTTACCGATTAGGCGATACTGTAGGTGTAGTCTTAAAAATCTATGCACATTTATTTCCAGAAGTTGAAGATGAAATTATTGAAGCACTAGATTTAGTAGAAACAGAATACAAAATAAATGAGAACACAAAAAAAGAATTTTTAGAAAGCCCACAAGCTATAAAAATTCTAAACGCCAGTTAAATGTGTACCTTAACTGTACCTCAAAGGGTATTGCGCTCTATATACCCCACTATATAAGGGGTTATATACAAAATGGAGCAGCCGATCAGAGACAAAAGAGTACATACGGGTTATAACTGCTTATGGCGTAATACGCCTGTTTTAGGGCATTTGAGGATATCCACCACTTATCACAAATTCACAAGAATTGAAAAAAGTGTACCTCAAGTGTACCTCGATAACAATAATTTTAGATGGGACTTTTTAATAGAGAGCGGTGAAATCCGTTCTTTGTTTTTTATGTGACACATCCTCAACACATAAACGACACAAAACCAACACCATTTCACCACAAATTTACCCTTCCATTTTCATTTAGGTGTGCTAAAATGTGTACAATGGGAATTTTTCTCAAGATATTTTCAGAAAAGTCTCATAAGCAAAGGAACTCCTTATTATAGAGAGTTTCTTTTTGCATGGGAAGGTGGGCTGATTTGCATATTATGATAAAAATCTTGATTATATGACAAATGTCGATAAATCACGACAAAGAAATGATGATAAAGTAAAGTTGAAAGGGCGGTGGTAGCATTATTAAATGTTTCTACCGCCTTTTCATTTAGAGGGGAAAGGGAATTTATGAAATTAACTAAAACATTATCATATCAGAATCTAGGACATTTTAACTTTGTAGAAACTAAAAGGAATGTAATTGACTATTTCAAAAATTTAGAAAATCTAAAATGGCAATGGACAAAGATAAACGCTCAAAGGGGCTTAGTAACAAAACATGAATTTAATAAGGAGCGTAAAAAAGAAGGATATAAAAGAACTAACCGAAAAAGAACTACAAAAGCATCTTGCAGGCTTCCAGTGGGCAACCAGCATTCTATCAGACCTAGAACAGCTTTATATTATGGAGCACTTTGTGAAAGGTAAATATGAAGATGAAATCACAGATTTATTAGGCTTTAATAGTCGAGATAGCAGTGAGTTTAGAAGATTAAAACGCAGTGCTATATATAAATTTGCCGACTTCTTAAATCTAGTGGTTGAAAAAGTAGAAAAGAAACAGGGGGGATAATTTTATATGAAAAAAATGAAGCAAGATAATTTGATACGAGAAATCGTATCTTTTTGTTTGGATTATGGAGTACTGATTGATAGAAAAGAAATAGAACGTAAAATCAAACAAGGATTAGAAAAAGCAGAGCTTATCGAAGATTTATATAATACGATTTTTAGAAGAGCGAAGAGCGATAGGGGCATGGATATTAAAAGAGTGATTGAACTGCTTATAGAGCTTGAAAGAGTACGCCTAGAATTGGAGTTTAAAGACCATCTTTAAAAAGAGCATAACAGCCTTGACAGATTTGTAACTGCTGATATATAATCCGAAGAACAGTAAGACAAATTTCTCTAAGAAATTTGCTACAGTCTTTGATTTTCAGAGCCGGAAAACCTTGATAACCCAAGGTGTTTGACCTTTTCCCGATTAGAGGACAATTGTTGAGGCCGTAGATCCCATTATCCTCGGCATGAAAGTCGTAGACGTCTGCGACCGGCAGTGTGATTGTGAAATCACCGAGATTCCCAGTTGTATCAGAGGCGCATTCCACTGCGAGCTCATGATGGGCGGCGACCATCGCCGGGTGTATGTGACCCTCGGTCAATTCTCTATCGTGCGCCTAGAGCGGGATTCCCAGTTGCTCATGCCCGCCTACGATTATTGTTTGCCGGAAAAAGAGTGCGTGGGCAACGGGGAAGACGACCCCTGTTCACTGTTCTCGAAGATTAGCTTCCCGGTGGATGAGTTCTTCCCGCCGGACACGATTGAGACATCGGATAACTATCGAGAAGCCAAGGCGACGTTGTACCGATAACGTGAACAGGAACCCAGAAAACGGACATAGCAAGAAAAACCCTCCTGTTGTAGGATAACTACGACAGGAGGGTTTTTTATAGGGAAACATTATGCCGAAAAAATCCAGATGGGAACGCTCTATAACCATTCTCATCCTTGGCAACTCACGTTCTGGGAAGGCGGGAAGAGCAGATTTTTCTTGCCATTTGAATGAAGGAATGATATAATTTGGTGTGGATTATTTGATATAATCAGTATGATTTAAGATAGATGGAAGATGAAAATGAGCAGAAAATATATTGAACAGGGAGATGGATAGTATGCCCAATGTTTTGATTGTAGACGACAATGCAGAGATACTGGCGGTCAATAGTAGTTACTTGTCTAACGAGGGGTTTCATGTGGAGACTGCTGACACGGGGATGAAAGCGATTGTATGTGTCAATAAACACCAATATGATTGTATTGTATTAGATATTATGTTACCCGATATTGATGGGTTCTCCCTTTGCAAAGCCATTCGCACCACCACCGATACGCCGATCATCTTTTTGACCTGTAAGGACGAGTCAGAAGATAAAATAATGGGTTTGACAATTGGTGGCGATGACTACATGACAAAGCCACATAGCCTGCAGGAACTGACTGCACGCATCAATGTTATTTTGCGGCGCGGGAAACCGGACAGACAATCTGTTGCGCTTGGAGATAGTGTCATTGACAAGGAAAATAAAATGATACATACGCCGGTGCGCAATATCTTTTTATCACAAAAAGAATTTGAACTATTCCTATTGCTTTTTGAAAACCCGAATAAGCGGTTTTCTAAACTGGATTTGTTCGAGGTCTTGTGGCCGAACGGAAACGATGTTGGGACGGTGGCGGTTCATATCCTGAAATTACGCCGCAAGCTGGAGGGTGTCGCAGAGTATATCGGAACGATTGAGAACCACTATAAAGCTGGCTATTTTTATGTGCCGCCTGATGCTGCAGACAGGGGTGGCTAGAGATGGTACGTGAAATATCAATTGTCATATCTGTATTTGCGCTGGTGGCGTTGGCGTACTTGTTGATCGCTGTGCTGACCAAGCTGAAGAGTTCGAAGCGGGAATTTTTTGTCATGTTTCTGTTTTGCGGCATTATATATGTTTTTGGTGTAATGTTCCAACTGATGGCGACCACCTCGAATGGGGTAGCACTTAGTTTGCAGTTGATATCTTTGGGTGGCGTGCTCATGCCGCCCGTGCTTTTTTTGTTTTGCCAGAACTATTATGAGCATCGCTTTCCAAAATGGGTAAACCCCACCTTGTTTTTAACCGCATTTTTGCTGATTGCATTTATGTGGACATCTGAGTGGCACGAATTGATACATAGATCAATATATTTGCTCGACGAGCAAAATGGTGTACGTATGCTGAGTTGGAGTGTGATACGCGGCCCCCTGTTTTTTCTAGTGGTTGTGCATCCGACGGTATGTTTGTTCCTTTCCTTGGTGATTTTAATACAGGAGCTTCGGCGCAGTGCAGATGTGGCACAAAGAAAACGAGCAAGCGTATTGATTTTATGTGCGGCAATTCCAAGTATAATTCAGATGGTTAACGTGGTGCAACTCGGCGACTTTCTCATACAGCTTGCCATCGCACTTACGATGATGCTCGGTGCCTTTGTGGCATACTTGCGATATTTTAAATATTATTTGCTTGACAATGAAGAGGTCACCCAATCAAAGAGTGCGGTGCGGACGATGATAGCCAATGTTTCGCACGACCTTAAAACGCCTCTTACTGTGTTAAGTGCCAATTTGGAAAAATTGCTTACGGCCTCGCCGGGCGATCCGGATTATTTCCGCGATATTCAGATTGCCTACAACAGAAGCCTCGATTTGCAGCGACTGATTGGCAACTTGGTTGATATTACGCGTATGGAGTCAGCCCCAGAAAAAATATATAAACTCGAATGGGTATCGCTCAATAGCGTGCTGGCAGACGTACAAGGCAAATACGGCGATTATCTGGAAAGTCTCAATTTGACCTTGGATGTGAGCGGATGCGGCGGGGATGTGTCAATCAAGATTGACCCCGTAGCGATATGGAGCGTATTTGACAATATCATCTATAACGCCGCCAGACATACCGCAACCGGCGGTCTAACGATTACAGCGGAGTGTTTAGGCGATGACATTACAACCATAGCATTGGGCGACACCGGTTGCGGTATTGCGCCTAAATACCTGCCGCATATATTTGAGCGGTTTTATAAAGTGGAACAGGAAAAAGAGGCTTGGAGCGGACATAGCGGGGTTGGGCTGTTTGTGGTCAAAAATGTGATGGAAGCTTTGGGCGGACAGGTTAGGATGGAGTCCGAGGTTGGAGTTGGTACAACTGTGTTTCTTATGTTTGAAAAGCGGAGAAAAGAGGAATAGGGTTGTTTTGCCGTGAAACGTTTCATGGGGAATTTCGATGGGAATATCCAAAATTGAATCTGGGAGTCGGGACAAAAAATATTCTGATTCGGTATGTTATTCCCACCGGACACGATTGAGATATCGGATAACTATCGAGAAGCTAAGGCGATGTTGTATCAATAGGGTGCAGGTAACAATGAAAAATAAATACAGGCCCGGCGCATTTGCTTGCGCCGGGCCTGTAGGGTTTATATCACGAGGAGGCTAAGACTCCACTGTTGGTACTGGAATATACTTCCAGTCAATCACCCCGTCATCATCTCTGGTCAGATAGTGGTCGTTGGCCGCACCCAGCACCGATGGGAAGTACCATGCCGCCTCCCGTATGTCTGGGAAGTCTCTGGCATTTTCCAGGTTCTCTATTGCTGCGCCTAACCCTACAAACGCCTCTCTGCTGTCAACCCGGCCTAACATCCGGTTTACTGCCGTTGCCACTTCGGCGCGCATGATGTTGGTGCGGGGGCGGAAGTTGCCTCTCGTATCGCCAATCATCAGCTCTGCATGGAATACCATGTACACATAGTCGGTCGCCCATGTGCTGATATCTGCGCTATCCGGGAAGGGTGTTTCACCAATCTCAATTTCGTGCTCAATCGTCCGAGCCAGCATGGCCGCCAGTTGCTCCCGGGTGATGTAGTCTCTCGGCAGGAATCTACCGCGGCCGTCGCCTTGCACCAGACCTTCGGTATAGGCCCATGCTACGTAGTAGTAGAACCAGTTGTCTTCATTCACGTCGTTAAAGGCATCAAAGCTGTCCATACCTTCCGGTAACGCATCGTCCACAAAGCCGTCTATCATCGTCCGGGCCAGGATTGCGGCCACTTGGGCGCGGGTGATGTCGGCGCGGGGGAAGAAGTTGCCGGCTGGGTCACCGAACATGTACGCCGGGTGGAATTCGGGTTGTGGCTCTGGTGGAGTATACGGTACAGCATAGAATGTTATGGAGTCGGCCACCGCAATGGCAGACCAGTCTGTAATCACGTCGCCACCCGGTGTCAAGGCCCAGCCGATATAACCATCAGGCGGCTCTGGCACCTGTGCCGGGTCGATACTATACCCGTCACGGACATAGACCGTATGTCCACTAAAGTCAAGCGCATGATAAACAGGCTCTGACGGAACTTCCTCCAGCCCGTCTATCGCAGCTTGCAGCGCAGATAGTGCTAAGTCAAGCACAGATTGCGTTGCCACGGTGTTCAGCACAGTTCTAGCATGTTCAATCGCTGTTTGCAGAGCCGCAAAGCTCACCTCTGTGTAACCCTCCGGCTCAATCGCCTCCGCTTCGGCAAGAAGTGCTGAGAGTGGGCGAGTGTCGATGACAGTATCCTCACGTACCGTAGTCACGTTCAAGGCAAAGTCCACCACTTGAACCAAAATCCGTGACGGGTCTAGGGTTATGTCATGATCGCCAAGCAAGAGGCCGTGAGAAGCACGCGCAGTTGACAGGACCGCTAAGTCTAAGAGGCGATATTCGCCCAGTTCTGCGTCTGCATAGTAAACTGCAATGGCCTGTATACCGCTAAGGCTTTCCGCCTGTACCGCTAACAAGTCACCAAACAGACGGACTAATGTAATCTCCGGCCCTTGGGTGTCAACAAACACAGGGAATGATTTGTACTGGACTGTGGGGGATGTGATCAACACCTCGGTCAACGCTGCCATATCCGTCGGCTGACCGGGGGTCTCATTGACCATTGCCAAGAATTCATATTCCAACATTGCCCGCACTTCATAGAAGTACTGCCCATCCGACACAATGTTGCCGTGAAAATCTGTGCCATCCCAAGCCATGTTACGGAAGTGTCTGCCGTCTTGCAGTGTGGCCCAATGCCACTGGCCGTGGTCATATTGGGTTCTCGTCCGGAAGAAGTCGAACTCTGGCCCTAATACGTTGATGATTTCGCCCTCTGCATCCCGAATCACCACAGCAATTGCCTTGGCGTTACGCAAGAGCATTAAGTTGGCATACACACTGTCCGCAAAGCCATCGTCTGTCGGGGAAAATGCAATGAACTCACGATTCAAGTGACCCGCCGCACGCATGTCATTCATGTAGTTGCGCGCGCCACGAACCAAGTTCCCGCCGAGGGTCGCAGTTTGCCCTGTGGATGCGCCGCCCGGTGCGCCGGGTCTGGTTAAAGCAGGTGTAGTTCCACGGCCAACCATGGCATAGCCGCCCCAAGCTGCGTCTGTAAATAGGTTTGCGCCGAGGACTATTTCACCCATATCGGAAATTTCCAGCATTCCGCCGTCGTTCGATCTGTCTCTGGGCGCCGTTGCGTGCATCGCAGTTGTGTGGAACATGGGATGTGCAAGGTCTGTCACCTCTAAGTCACTGATGTCTGTGTAGGCATCTGCCACGTCAAAGATGGGTGCGTCAAACCAACTGCCGTAGAACCCTAAGAAGGGTATGCTCACATGTTCAAATGCCGGTGTGCTTCCCACCGGATCAAACCAGACAAAGCCCTCTAAGAACATGCCGTTGGGGAAGATTGCTTCATATCTGTCAAAATCAACATCACGGGCATCCACCGAAATGGTGACAACCGTGGAAGACCTCGCCGGTACAGTAATCCAAGTTGCGCCCGCATTTGTGCTGTAGCGGTTGATATTCGCCGCAGGCGACACGATTCTGGCATCGCCGCTCAGATTGGCTACCCGCATCCTTGCGGCAGGAATAGATTCAATTTCTGAGCCGTCTGTCTGCTGTCCGGTGGGCAAGGCGACAACACCGTTTGTAAGCTCAATCGTCGCATCTGTCTGTAATGTTGCGGATACATTAAATGTCCGAGGTGCGTTGTTGAAGTTTTCCAGCACAAAGTTAAACTCGAACTGATCCGTCAATCCGCTGCCAATATTTACGGCGGATCTTGGCGCTTCACCGGTGTAGGGATTATACGTCACCACGTTTCCGTTGTGAAGCACCACATTGCTCTGCACTGCGTACCCGGCGTTGACCATACCGGAACCTTGGCGGCGGGGCGAGTGGAAGCGATAGGCATTCGGGTTGGGAACATCCGTCACCGTCACGGCGGTCGGGTTCGTGGGTGTGAGATGATACACTTGCGTCACCCGAGCGGTACTCATGGCTAACATGTTGACCAAGAGATTGAACTCTAATGTACCGGGTTGAAGATTTGCAAACAGACCCGTTACGTGTTCAAAATACCCCTCTTCAATCCGTTGCATCACAGATTGTTGGGTAAGCACGAGTATCCCATTGACAGCCGGTGCGGACATGGAGGTTCCGCTACCGGTACCATAGCCCATATTGGACGCCGCGGCATTTGCCATTAACACATTGCCGCCGGGGCCCATGATATCAGGGGAGAGCCGCAGTGAGTCGGTCACACCCCAACAGGTAAAGCCCATCGGCCCAATATCAGCACGGGTTACATCTGCATTACCGGGAATCGTAACCGCTCTGCTCGCAAAGCTTACATTGACCACACCCGCATCCAATGCTGTGCGGAGTGCCGTTGCATGGCTAGAACGGATTTTCCCGATGTTTGGGAAAGCGAAGGGATCATAGAATCGGTCATCGGTCATGTGTTCAATTTGATGCCGGTCGGTGAAATTTGTCATGACAACAACCCGATCCTCGACATTGGCAATAATGGCGGCAACCGCACCAGCGGCGGAGACCCGCTCTTGCGCGGCAACAAGGTCTGCACTGCTTGTAATCAGCGCCACTCTGCCGGTCAAGTTGCCCGCCGCCGCAATCTCAACCGCAGTGCCTGTGCCGACATTGACAACTTGATATTCTTGCGGCAACTGTACGCCTAGGGGAACAGAAGCCCACCCAGTTCCACTGTCAGCCACAGCACTCACATTATGGTCACGGATTTCTAGGGGTGCCGCAACAAAGACGCGTTCTTCTTCTGATTCCAGTCCCTGAATCGTATCACCTGCCGCATTTGCAAATGAGATGTTCGTTAGGTTAAACGATTGCACAAGATTGCGCGGGCTTTGCCCGGCGGCAACGCTGATGACAGGGAACAGCTCATTGGGGAACCCAACGGTACCTGCATTGGGTAGCCACGCAGGACGTGCGCCGACAAGAGAGTCCATGTCAATATTCCGATGCTGATTCCCCGCAGAAGCCGTGATGGCAATGCCCAACTCTGCGGCGCGGATAAAGGCACTCTGATACCCAACACGAGATAAGACGTGGTGTTTGGTTGTCGTACCATGCCGGGTGCCATAGCTCATGTTAAAGGCATGTACACCCAGTGTGATGGAATCTTCAATGGCTGCAAATGCGCCGTCATCTGTCTCTTGCACGTTGGGGTCTTGCATAAGCCCTGTGCTGTAAACGTTGAGACCAAACAACTGGGCATCGTGGGCCATGCCCAAAAAGCCGTTAATCATATTGGGGCCCGGATTGCCTAGGGCAATACTGGAAACTTGGTTCCCGTGGGCATGTATGGCAGGGGGCATTGCGTATCTGCCATGGAAATAGTCTAAGTTAAACGGCACTTTGTCTGAACGCCAGAAGGCACCCGCCAATAGTCTCTCCCGCACATCAGGGTCCCGAAAGCCGGTGGGGTTTGCATTCCCGCCCGCCTCAGGCCCCGCACCCGGATTGGCAGTGCTTGTGGCCAGATTTCTGTCGGGATGATCCCAATGGAACCAGCTTTCCCAGCCGTCTAAGTCAAGAAAGTTCAGTGTATCCACATTATCTTGCACACGCTGCATGATGGTCTCACGGCTGATAAAACCTTCCGGTTGCTCTGCCGCAATCGTGGGGTCCATATAGCTGTAAGCTTGATGGGTATCACGAATCATCGTATCAAGGATGCCAATGACTCGCCCGCCGCCGGTAAAGCCGAGGTTCCATGCTTCCCGTACATTGGTCACGTCCCAAGCGCCATGGCAACTAAGCGGCGCAATCAAAGAAACAGGCATCAGGTCTGCTAGGATTTCTTCCGCATCTTCCCCATCTAGGGGGATAAAATCAAGCTCGAATTCTTCGTAAATCCAGCCAAAATCAGAAGAGTTCGGGTCACTTTGCTCCAGCGTGTTTTCATCTTCTACATCCAGATGAATATGTACCGCCAACACACCGTCCAACGCCTCTATTTCTTCAATGAGTCCGTAAGGAATCTGTGCTTGGAATCCGTTCATCAGATTCGTATAGCTGTAGCGGAACAGGGCATCCGGGTACAGCTCAGTGATTTGCGCTTGTAGCTCATGTTGCTCTGTACGCATGACAGTTCTGTGTTCTGCGGCCAATTCATGAAGCGAATGTGCCAACTCACTGTCCGGCGACAGGTTGAGGTCAACCAAGCCCAAGTCAACCGTAGTGGGTGACGCCAGCTCCACCGTGACCCGAACGACACCCCGGAAGCTACGCACCAAATCCGGTAGCTCGTAGAGCGGGGCCGGATTATTCATCAAATCACGAATATCCGGTAACTCAAAGTCCGCAAGGGCAGCAGGCGTGGTCTCCCCCACCTCTTCCGCTGCGACGGGTAAGGTAATGAGGCCCAGCACCATAACGAGGCTGAGGAGCAGGGCAAGCGCACGTCTTACTTTTACATGTTGCATAATGACACATCTCCTTCTTCTTGTAATATTTATTCATCATATACTGTATGCTGAAGTATGTCAAGCATTGTGACACAAAATCAGGCCCTCATTTCCTCGAAAACCGGGGAATCATCACGAATATAGCCGGGATTCTGCACACCCCGACCAAAAGCGAAATTGAACAAGTAGCTTTCCCATTGCACTCTCGCCGCCTCTACAACACCTATTGTTTCGCCACGATGGAAAAGATCGTTGCTGTCTGAAAATTTATTTATAAAGCATATTGACAAAATGGGATATACAGTGTATATTACTGTGTATATTTATGATGGAAAATTGAGATGAAAGTTTTCACATGGGTATCATTGTGCTCGCCATCCTGTGCCTTTGATTCATCAAGCCGAAGATAAGCAGAACGCAACGTGTCGGTGGGACTATCATCGGCGTTTTTTTATACTTGAAAGGGGGCCTTTATGATAAAATTGGGTATGCCGATTATGTTGGGAGAAACCTTGCAAAATCAAGCGAAACTATGCAAAGAGTTAGGGTTACAGTTCATTGAGCTAAACTCGAATTTCAAGGAATACCTCCCAAACAGGCTGAATGATGACGAATTGTTGAAAATTGCACATGAACACAACATCTATTACACGATGCACCTAGATGATCATTTTAGCCCATGCCATATCGATGATACGATTGCACATGCACATGTGCAATCTGTACTTGCATCCATCCGTGCGGCGAAACGCCTCTCGATTCCGCTCTTGAACATACACATTGCAAAAATGGCGGTCGTAACCTTACCCAGCGGCCCGGTATCATTATTCGATGTGTATGAAGAGGACTGCACTGCTGGACTGATTGCGTTCCGGCAAGCTTGCGAAACGGAAATTGGTGATGCGGACATCAAAATTTGCATTGAAAATTACGGCGGAACGCACTCTTCGCAATTCATGCAAAAAGTCCTTGCTATTTTACTGGAGAGCCATGTATTCGGCTTGACGTTCGACATTGGTCACAATGCAGTATCGGGGTTTGAGGATGAAACGATAATGATGCAATATCCTGAGCGAGTGTATCACTATCACATCCACGATGTGCTGGATAGGAAAGACCACTTACCATTGGGTGATGGCGAGCTTGATATCATGAAATACCTTGATATGGCAAGCAGCGCTGTGCTTGAAGTGAAAACAGTTGAGGGACTAAAAAAATCAAAGGAGTGGTTAGATGAAACGAGTGTATAATTTTTCAGCAGGGCCGGCAGTATTGCCGGAAGAAGTGCTACAACAAGCGGCGAATGAAATGCTGTGTTATCAAGACACAGGGCAAAGCGTTATGGAGATGAGCCACCGCAGCGCAGAATATGAAGCAATCATTCGTAGCGCAGAAGATATTTTGCGTGAGATTATGGGAGTGCCTGCCAATTATAAGGTGCTGTTCTTGCAAGGCGGCGCATCCTTACAATTCTCTATGGTACCGTTAAATCTCATGGGTGGAAAGACAGCGGATTATGTGGTAACCGGTGAGTTTGCAAACAAGGCCGCAAAAGAAGCGACCAAATTCGGGCATGTGAACAGAGTCGCATCATCTGAAGACCAAAACTTTTCCTATATTCCTTCCTTTGAGGTTGATAAGGATGCGGCGTACCTGCATATCACCACAAATAATACGATATACGGCACACGGTGGACTGATATCCCCGATGTTAGCGTGCCACTTGTCGCCGACATGTCGTCCGATATTCTATCCCGGGTATATGATGTGGAGAAGTTCGGACTCATATATGCCGGCGCACAGAAAAATCTGGGTGCCGCAGGGGTTACAGTTGTGATTATCCGCGAAGATTTGATCGGCCATGCTCCGCCTGATATTCCGGCCATGCTTGATTATGCAGTCCATGCAAAAGCAGGTTCCTTGTACAACACGCCATCCACATATGCAGTATATATCGTCAAGCTTGTATGTGAATGGATCCGTGCGCAAGGCGGCGTTACGGCGATACAGACACGGAATGAGGCAAAGGCGAAGTTGCTATATGATTATTTGGATCAGTCCTCCATGTTCAACGGGACAGCAACGCCCAAAGATCGCTCTATTATGAATGTAACATTTGTTACACAGTCAAAAGAATTGGATGCAAAATTTACAAGCGAAGCGGCTAAACATGGGTTCATAAACCTAAAAGGGCATCGGGCCGTAGGGGGAATGCGGGCCAGCATATATAACGCAATGCCCTATAGCGGTGTGGAAGAGTTGGTTCAATTTATGAGGAGGTTCGAAGATGAAAATCAAAACGCTAAATAATGTGAATTTCGAGTACAAAGGATACGATGTTTCCGGCACGCATGACGACCCGGATGGCATCATCGTACGCAGCGCTTCTTTGCATGACACGGAGTTTGGCCCCAATTTGAAAGCCATTGCAAGGGCAGGTATCGGGGTCAATAATATCCCCGTTGCACGCTGTACCGAGCGTGGAATTGTGGTGTTTAACACGCCGGGGGCGAATGCCAACGCGGTCAAAGAACTTGTGATTGCCGGGCTGTTGTTATCTTCACGTAAGATTATTGACGGCGTGAACTGGGTCGGCACATTAACAGAAGACGTGGCGGCACAAGTCGAAAAGGGCAAGAAACCGTTTGGCGGCTCAGAAATTATGGGTAAACGCCTAGGCGTGATCGGACTAGGCAGCATCGGCGGTCTCGTGGCGAATGCGGCACTGGGACTGGGTATGGATGTTGTGGGCTATGACCAGCACATGTCAGTCGAAGCGGCGTGGCGTGTGTCCAATAACGTACACAAGCTTGACTCGCTCAATGAGTTATATGCAACCTGTGATTACATTACGGTTCATGTTCCCCTATGCGATGATACAAGAGATATGATTAACGCCGAAACATTGCGTATGATGAAGCAAGGCGTCAAAATTTTGAATTTTGCCCGGGCCGAGATCGTGGACGAGCAAGCCATGCTTGCAGCACTGCAACAAGAGAAAGCCAGTTGCTACGTCACAGACTTGCCAACGGATCAGACGGTTGGTGTACCAAATGTGATTACAATCCCACACCTTGGCGCATCCACCGCAGAAAGCCAAGAAAATTGCGCAACAATGGCATCAAAACAACTGGTGGATTATCTCGAAAACGGCAATATCGTCAACTCGGTTAGTCTTCCCGATTGTACTCTGCCGCGAAGTGGGAGTGCGCGAATTTGTGTGTTTCATGATAATGTCCCCAATGTGGTAAGTCAGCTCACATCCCTGATCGCAAGCAACAACGCCAACATCGTCGGAATGATCGGCAAAAGCCGTGGCAATATTTCATACACGGTGATTGATATCGACGGCGAAGCGAATATTCAGGACATTTTAAACATTCCAGAGGTTCGGTATGCACGACAAGTTTAACCTAGGCATTTGTTAATGGCAATGGTACCATGAATAAGCAAGTTTATACTGCTCAACTGCAACTATGAAAAAGGGTCACTTCCTCATTTGAAGAAGTGACCCTTTCAGCTTGCAACTTACATCAAAACACCAACCAACACCAACATCAAAACCAAAAATGCCCCCATCGAAACCGTAATCCCACGGAACCCGAAGTCCAAACGGTTCGTAACCCGCTGTAGACCCCCACGCCCCAAGTGGCGATACTTGGTCAGAAGCAGTCCCACGGCCCAACTGACGAGCAGGATAATCAGTTTTTCTACAAACCCGCCCAAGCTCACCGTCGCATCCACACCAAAGAGAAGCCGGACAAGGCCGGGGCCAAATACGCCGCCTGCGAGACAAAGGGCCGATAAGATCACAATGGCAGTTTGCTTGAACTTGTCTACCTGTATAGGCTGTTGTTGCGCCACTTCCTCACTGGGGGTACCGAACAGAATCCGGGCAAATTTGATAAATACGAGGATGGTACCCAGATTGATGAAAGACATGGTAATGAAGAGCGGCAAATTCACCTCCGCCATCATGAAATATTTCGAAATGTTCCCGCCAAAGAGGGGTGCACCGGTAATGGATAAAATCCCAAACACGATACAAACCCCCACCACAGGCAAACTGCGGAGGACACCACGAATCTCGCCAATGTCTCGTGTGTTGTAGACACGGATCACCATCCCGGTGGCCAAAAACAGGAGAGATTTGGAGATGGCGTGGCTGATAATGTGGTACATGCTACCAACATATGCGTAAACACCCTCCAAATTCAGCCCCACCATGATAAGCCCCGCCTGGGCTACGGTGCTGTAGGCCAATATCCGCTTCACATCCGTCTGGGTGAGGGCAAAGGCGACTCCGACCACAGCGGTTAGGATACCCAGTGCGAGGAAAATTCCAGTCATGTCAATCGCTTCAAACAGATGCCGAAACCGCAAGAATAGATACAGTCCGCTCTTAACCTGTAATGCCGAGAACAGCGCCGCCACGGACACGGGGGCACGAGGAATACTCTGCACCTTGGGTAAGAAGGTAAATAGGGGCAACATGGAACTCTTAGCCGCAATGGCGGTCATAATTAAGGCAAAGGGCAAAATCAACCGGCTACGGTCTAAGGTGGAGACAATCATATGGCTGTACTCCATGTCCAAGGCACCGGTGAGCATGTAGAGATAACCCACGCCCAGCAGATAAAACTGCATGACAATGACGTTGACCATTAAAAATATGATGCCGTGGTAACTGGAACGGTTGGTGCGCTTATACATAAGCAGTACCGCCGCCACAGCAGAGGACACCTCCGCTAAGACGAAGATATTAAACAGGTCTCTCGTGAGAAACAGCCCGATAAAGGCCCCCTCCCAGATAAACAAGAGAAACCAGAACAGGCGGCTGTCCTTTTGTTCGTTGAAGCTGTAGACGGTAATAATAAGGAACATTAAGGTTGTAAGACCCACAAACATAGCCGCCAGTTGATCCGCCCGGAGGATGATGCCCAAAAAGCCGCTATATTCCCCGACGATGGTGACAATCTCCGTCTCTCGGGTGCGGAAGAACAGATAGCAGGCGGCCAAGAACAAGGCACCCTGCGCCAGAATCACCAAGGCTTTACGAGCCTTAAAGAAGGGGATTAGGTAGAGTAATACGGCGATAAAAATCGGCGCAATAACAAAATAGGTTAGCATTATGATTGACTCTCCAAGTTAGGTAGTGTGGCAGCTCCCTCTTTTTCCATGCTTTTTTTCCGGGCTTCGTCCCAGTCTGTGGTGGGGTGTTTGCGGAAGAAGGCCATGAGCATGGTAATATTAATCGTGGTGACCGCTACGCCGACGACAATGGCGGTAATCATCAGCGCTTGAGGCAAGGGGTCTGCGATGTGCTCTGCGTATTCTAAGTAGGCACCCATAGGCGGCACGGTGCCGCTCTGAAAGCCGATGCTCAAAAAGAACACGATAACCGCAGATTGCATGAGCACCATGTATACCACGGCTTTGATCATCTTTTTCCCAGTAATTAGACCGTAAAAGCTGATAAGAAACACAACAATGGCGGCAACTTCAATCGGATTCATCCCTTATCTCCTCTCAATTGTGACGTAACGATAGAACAGAATGGTAAACCCACAGGCCACTTTCATGCCAATCATGAAATTCATAATCACCATGTAGACGCCTTGGAACATCGGCAAATGCTCTGCGGGTAAATGGTAGGTCATCCCAAGGAATATAACGAACACGGCAATCAGCACCGAAGAGGCAAACACAACCTCCTCCAACCGAAGCAGCTTATAGACGGGCAGATCATGGATATTATGAATCAAAAACCGACAGACGAAAAAGGCCGCAATGAACAAGCCCCCTTGGAATCCGCCCCCTGCTGTAATATGACCGTTTACGATGAGGTACACCCCGAAGAGTAAAATTACCACCGCAATGGCCCGCACCACCGCAATCTCCACCACGGAGGGCTTGAGATACCGCTTCTGCTTTGTGGATTGCAGACTGGTGGAGTAAGACATGTGGGCCACGGCTAACACGGTAACAACAAGCAACAACGCCTCAAACAACGTGTCATAGACCCGGTACCCTAAGTAAATGGCGGTAACGGCGTTCTCGCCGCCCACATCTTGTGCAAATTGAGTTAGATATTGGCTTTTCAAGTGGTCTACAACCTCCCCGCCGGGGGAAAAGTAGAGCATGAGTGCGCCGATAACCGCCGTAAACAGTAACGGTGCCACAACACGCTTGAGCCACGCCCCGACAGGCCGCTTTTCTGCCGGAGACTCTTCCGGCTGCGGCCCGTCTACTTTGAGGGCCTCATACTTCTCAAAACAGACGATGAAAAAGATGGTGGTAAAGGCACCGATGGCTGCCTCTGCCATGGCTGTGTCCGGTGAGCCAAGGAGAAAATAGGCAAGGGATGTTAAGAGCGAAAAAATAAACAGGTAAATCATCACCCGAACATTTCGCCGCTCTCGCAAGATACAAACTGCCCCGAACACCCAGAGGGCTAGGATCGCATATAGCATGGGATTAGGTATCATCTTGACCTCTGTCCTCTTCTAAGTTGTACCCACTCACATGGGCCGTGCGGGTGATGATGTGTGTGACCATGGGGTTAACCACCAGTAAGATGCCCAAGAGTAACAAAACCCGCAGAGTAAAAAAGCTAATTCCATGCCGCAGGGCCACGCCGATAACCACCGTCACCGCCCCCACGGTGTCAATTTTTGAAATAATCAGAACCCGGAGAGAAAAGCTGCGGAATTTTAATATCCCAATGGCCCCGAACAGCATGAACACGGTGCCGATGATAATAATAATGTTACTGGTCAGTTCCATCTCGCTTCTCCTTCTCCCTTCTCTTTCTTGTCCCCCAGAACATGGTGATAAACAAGGTGCCGATAAAGCCGGACAGGGCATAGATAATGGCGTAGTCTAGCAAAAAGCCCATATCCTGTAACGAGGCCACCATGAGGATAATCAAAATCACTTTGGTTGAAGCCAGGTTCATCCCCAGCATCCGATCCCACATAGACGGGCCCCGCACCGCCATCCCGATATAGAGAAGTAAAAATGCCAACATGGGCCATAAAATATACTGCATTACCGCCGCCCTCTCTGTTCCGCTTTGATCAGCCGCCGCTCCATCCGGTTTTTGAGCGCATCCACCGACTCTTTCGAGTCGCCGCCGTCTTTTGGGGCTAAGTTTAACACCGTCAACGTCCCATTGCTCAAATCCAAGGGAATCGACCCCGGGGTCAGGGTAACCGAGTTGACCAATATGGCCCTTAGAAAATCACTCTGTAACTCTGTCTGCACTTTCGTAATGTCCGCCCGTGCCCCGGTGAGAATCAGCCGGATAACAATAAACCCTTGGGCGTAAATCTCGCCGATTAAGTAAAATGGATAGGTCAAAAGTTTATAAAACCGCACCCCTTGCACCCGCTTTAGTGGAATAAACTTCCGACCAAAAGCCAAGCACGCCAAGGCAATCACCGCCCCTATTGCGACCGTGAAAATAGAAAGTTCTTCCGCTAAGATAACCCAAATCAAAACAAGCCCCACAAATGCGTAGATGCTGCTGCGATTCATGCCGTCACCGCCTGTTTGTAAAATTCAAAAGCATTGTATCACAGCTTGTCGGTTTTTTCTAGGAAAAAAATTAAATATTTTTACGCGTCTTTGTTCTATACCATTGTTGCGTTACAGGATGTAATGTGATATACTGCAACCTATCAATTGAAATGAGGGGTGTCCTATGTCTAGTCAAGGTTGGATTTTAGCAGTATTTATCGTGTATTTTGGTGCCATTATCCTCATGGCAACCCGGTTTCGGCGGGCGCAAAACCTGTCGGACTACT
>Ga0123352_10001821_pt1 | contig 28937 bp, 14 predicted proteins | sample TergutLab28metaG_FD_89700 | JGI IMG/M metagenome (GOLD analysis project Ga0123352, IMG submission 89700) | Labiotermes labralis P1 segment gut microbial communities from Petit-Saut dam, French Guiana - Lab288 P1 | ecosystem: Host-associated > Arthropoda: Insects > Digestive system > Gut ... | reverse complement strand
AATGTAATTTTATATTTGTCAACATGCCACACCGTATACATAAGTGTACTAATACTCTTTATGATTATGCCATAATTAATTATTAATACTTATGTTAGTTTAATGTATGAACTTTAAAAAAATGGAAAGGTATTTACGAGTAAATCTGGTGGGACCGGGCCTTCGTCTTATGAAAAAAGAATTTACCGGGCCGCGGTCTCACAAAGGTTGAGAAATGCTGGTCTAAGCAACGCGCCCAGCAACATTACGGCATCCTCAATATCTCCATCCTCCCATCTTTTCCTGGGCTTTCCTACGCTTCTCTTATCGTGAATTGTGTGTGTTTAGAAGCTGTTAAGCGTTTTAAATGTCCCAGGATTGCAGCAACCTACAGTATCATCGTTATCGTTTCGGGCGAACTGCTTTCAACAGTAACGATCCTGAGTGGTATCCCGAAGGCGACCAGTTCGAATATCGGCGCCGACAACTACAGTCCTGAGACAATTTCACGGCTTTCTCAGTCTCTTCCGGCTCCCGTGGTAATGCCTCAAATTAGGCTAAGAACGCCTCCTTCAGCAGCCTTTCCAATTCATTATCCATTACGCACCCTGCAAATCGTTCGTGTGGAGTCGGAGTTAGTGACAGCGTCCTAATTCAAGATGTCTGGCGATATAGTACGACCTTATCGCAGGTCACCAAATCCATCAAAGTTTTCTGATGCAGAAGGTGACCACTTTATGAGTACTGGCTAACAGTCGCACATATTTACTTAACCCTTATCCTGCTAACGTGGAGAATATGGTGAGCTCCTAATAATGCCAGCAAGTGGCAGATGGGATTTAATTCGGCATTTAAATGGTTAATACTCCAACAAATGCACATATATTCATGTAATGATCTAAAATACACATTAAAACACGTATTTTAATGTGAATTTTAGATCATTACATGAATATATGTGCATTTGTTGGTGTATTAATTAAATAAACTATAGAATGCACGGTGCAACGATAAAGATGGTCGCACATATACTGCAAGTTTATCCTCTTCACCTACACAGCTCTTTTTCTTCAAGACCCTGCATTTTAAAATTATTCTTGGAATTCTGCCTCCAAGTTGTATCTTTTCTGCAGGATTTAAAAAAAAAAACTTTGCATGCAGTTTCTCGTCTCTCCCATACATGATACACAGGGCAATCCCAGTCAATGATATCAGAGTTTATTATAATTGTGTCTAAAGCACGATAAGGTACATTGGCCTCTGTGACTCAGAACCACGCCAAAAGGGCATAAGTGGAGGTTCAAACTTTTAACCCCTGCATTGCTTGGAGGTGAAAGGTCAGGTTGACAGTCCGGCCAAATTATTAACCCTTCCCCCTCCAGGGACAGATCGTGCAGAATGTATTGAGTAAAAGGACCTGCAGATTCAGTCCGGACGTCACGTCCATCAGATCAGGAACGTGCAGCATGTCCGTGCTGCAGACAGCGTTTGTTAGACGACTAGCATAGTGATGCCACGAGGACCCGGGGACTCGCTATGGCTGAAGAACAACTAGAGTTCAAATACTTACGTTCAAAATATTTAAGAACTACAGCGACAAATCAACATAGTAGAGTAGGAATAACAGTTCCATGTGATCTCGTCAGTCATAAAAAAAATCCTGTTTCTCAACGTAAACTTTGTCTGTTAAGAAGCTAACCAGGTTGATGTCTGAAGGTAACTGGAAGCTACTTCTATGCATAACCAATCAAACACAACTACGTGGGGGAGTGAATGTATGACAGCATATTCTTAAACTCAACAATATAACCGGCCATGGACCGCAGTTCGATTCTCAGACAGATTCCTACGATGGGGCTAGAAGGTCTGACAATTAAAACGGTTCATTTAGACAACAGTGGAGGTCTATTTATTACTTTGAAACGAACGCACAGGCCCTATTACGCGAAATCGTTAGAAATGTAAGAAATAAGTGCATGCGCAACAACACGCAGCAGGTGATTAAGTCGGGCAGGCACCTGCAGGCGGCCCAGTACGTGACCGTAAAAATTAACGGCACGTATTGAAAATCCGCCGAGAAATCTGGGTCACGTGGTATCAGTAAGAACCAGTAAAGTCTGCCTCACTTTCTTCGCGGCAGTTTGGTGCTCTCAAGCTGAAAGGTGTTGAGGCAATATGCGTATGGGGTTCAACTAGCAACTGACCAGCGCTGACAACCCCGTCTAGTGCGTGGGTGCGGGCATAGGAGCGTTGGTCATCAGAGAATGGGCATGTGACTTCATTCATATGCGGCCCCTGATGAGTCAACATGAAGACTGTGCTTTGATCTTCGGAGAACAACACAACTCTTGAGATTTGGACTTCGATGGGTTGGTACACAGAATAGTACAGAGTTCGGGATTTATACAAGTTAGCACATAATCATAAGTTAAGGACGACTGAACTTATATTATTCTAATTTTGATCAATGATAATTAAACCTAAAAATGTAAGACAAGCAATGTACGTGTAACGCAACATTGAGGCGCGTTCGCGTAACCATTGTTAACGCGGAAAAGAAATAAATATTACATATTTTCAGTCCGTGTTTGTAGCTTTAGTTATCCAGCATGCAAAGCGTATGCACCGTGTATTATCATCCGTGGACTGCCGGGGTCTATCATACCTATCTCATAAACGGCACGATTTTCAGAAAACCGATATTGAACATAAAATGTGTGTTTTGATTTTCTCTAAAAATTTGTCTGAAACATCCTGTCATTCTAAGAAGAATTAAGCGACATATCATTATAAGTGTACATAGATCTTCATGTCAAGTATCCGTTACTTTCGCCAGTTTTCAATTAAACTTGAATTTTCTAGGTAGATTTTCGAAAAGTCCTCAAATATCAACTTTCATGAAAATCCGCCCAGTGGGGAGCCGAGTTGTTCCATGTGGACGGGCAGCCGGACAGACAAGACAGACATGAAGCGAATAGTCGCGTTTCGAAATTTTGAGAACTCGTCTAAAAACTACACCTCACTTTAAAAGTGCCGCGACCTGTCGTTACTGTTAATGACGCGCCACGACAAACAGTATTCGTACCGTTAGGTGTCACCTACTGCGTAGTAAGTGAATGAACCAATCAATTGTACGACCTAGTGTGACTACATCTTGAGGTGTATATTTCTTGTAAACACTCCTAACTTCTCAAGGTCATTTGCGGGGAGCTGGTTTCATTAATGTTTAGGTTCTTATACGAGGCAGAAGTATAAAAAATCCATCGCCCAAAAGCAGGACAAAAACCACCAATGCACTATGCAGCGTAGTAAAGAAGTAAAGTGTCAGTCGTACCTAGCTGTAAGGTGAGGTAAATCCAGTCAAAAACACAACTATAAATATATGGCTAAATTATGGTGTTTATTAGCAATGAAAAACTACATGTTTCGGCCTATAGCGGCCATCTTCAGGTTTTGACAACTTTCTTGCTAAAGGAGTTTTATATAATATGCCTAAACCGCGTGGTGATGTTGAGATCTCATCACCACCTACCGGTGCTAACAGGGATCCACAACCACAAACAGTCTACTCTCGTGCCATCTACCGGTGATATTCTGAACTGCTACTAACAGCGGTCCGGTCTCCCTCTCTCCTTTCTTCCAAGATTCGTATTAAGTCCCACTTACTCAACATAAAAAAAAAAACTTAAAAGATCGCAAAGTAGCTTTACTGGAGAATTTTATGAAAAGTGTCCAGCCAATTCAATTTTCATTTAGACAGACAGATTTAACACCTTCACCTACGTGGTGTAGGTGATGTATCTCGCCGCTTAACTCATTAAATGCCCATCATGTTTCAGGCTTCTGCCGCGGTGTATAATGGAGGCCTTCCCTCTTCTGCAACGTTGCGCGGCGTTATATCGGTAGCTGGTTACCGGCGTCATGGAGAGAAAGTAATACGCTTTGTATGGCCAGTATTAGCTTCGTCATGTCTGTCCGTCCGCATTGAACAAATCGACTCCCAATTAAAGGACTTTTATGAAGCTTAATAAAAGAGCATTTTTCGAAAATCTGCCCAGAAAATTCAAGTTTCATTAAAATCTGACGTGAATAGCGGATACTTTACATGAAGACCAATACACATTTATGATAATACCTCGCTCCGGTCTTCTCAGAATCAGAAGTGTTTATAGACAAATGTAGAGAAAATCTAAACACACACATTTTTTGTAATTTTTTTCGAAAATTGTGCCATGTATGAGACAATGCGGAAAAATAGTGTACAGCAGGGCACGCCACAAATAACAATATAGCGCATTTGCACTGCATGCTGGATACCTAAGGCTGCAAACACCCACTGAGAATATGTAATATTTCATGCTTTTTCTCGCCAACAGTTGTTACTCCATCGCGTCACAATGTTATCTTTATACGTAAATTGTCTGTCGTGTGTATATTCTATCTGCTTTATCCTCAGTTATGACGTTCAGCAGTTTCTTCCGCAATACGATGTCATGTGTCTGGCATAAATTAACGGACACCTAGAAGGAACTCGCCATTTCTGCTTCTGCCTTCTCAATGAAGGCAAAAAGTTCCTCCGACAAGCTGGTACGTTTACACCACAACAGACGGCATCGTATTAAAAATGAACTTGATAATCATAGACTTAGACTCAGATCTAGCAATTATGGCATACGAAATTCAATTTGATGCGACATAAAAGTGTTAAATTTTGACGTTTTGCTGACCGTGCATCTTAGTATAATCTTAGCAATTGACCAACTTAATGCACAAATTCTTGTTTTATAATAGGTTTATTATATTCCTCTATATGTTTCGAGCACTGCTGTGCCCATCATCAGGAAGTCATATTGTATTATACAGCATTTAGTATCGTCACACTCTGTAGGTGGCCGTCCGGTGCGCAGTGCTCGTAACATGTAGAGGAATATAATAAACGTATTATGAGACAAGAATGTGCATTAAGCTGGTCAGTTGCTAAGATAAAAGTGTTAACTTCATATTCTTCAATTTTTGCAAATTAGGCCCAGTGTTTTTCGTACCTTCCAGTGAGTTTTAGTATTGCCTTTATGTGAGCTGAGCGGTTGTGTGTGCATGACGCTATGAAATATAAACCTAATCGTATACGGGGCCCGAAATATTCAAGCTGTGCCCTGATCCCCACAAACATCGCTACGCCAGAGTCAGGAACAAATACAATTTCGGCATTTCTGCAACATAACTGCGAAAATCAACTGTTACCTTCGTCATGTCTGTCCGTTCTTCTCCCAGTCCGCACTGAAAATCAAGGCTCTCAGTGGACCGAGTTTTGTAAAATTGTGTGTGGGATATTTGGTAAAATATACCAACAAAACTGATTTTTTTAATCTGACAAAAATAACAGACACTTGATATGACGACCAACGCAGTTCTACATTACCACCTCGATTAACTGTTTTTGTGCTATAAAGGAATTCTAAGGAAAAAGCTGTAAAGAAAGTCAAATACATGTTGCATGTCATACATTTCCCCGAAAATCTTGTCATGTGTGAGATATACAAAAAAACAGCAAAGACACAAAATCAAAGACATATCTGACGATTTAAACACAATACAAGTATTGTGCCACATGGATGCGATTACATGCAGAGCAGTTAAGGAAATATAAAGCATGAAGTATGACCGGCGGTCAGACGTAAGAAAACCCAGATATGTCTCATCGAATCAACTGTTATTACGCTCGTCATAGCCGCACTGTGTGTACCTGATAGGACACGAATGAACACCATTTCCATTCTGTGGATGCTGGTACAACGTACAGAAACAAGTGTGTGACCAGAGTGAGCATTAGTTGGAACATTCTTTCCCTCACAACAGTTTATAGCGTTACTTGAATTACAGCCGTAGGAACTAAGAGGACATATCAGCATGCAAAGATCAGAACGCGCCTCAGTGTCACGTTGTACTGTACTGCACTGTACATGTATGTTATTTGGTATCACTGACTTGACACTGGAGAACGGCTGTATAACAGACAATATCCCTGCTACTGTGTTTATGGGAACGGTGGTGATGTGTAGGCAGAGATGACATTTTAACGAGGGTAGACGAAGACGCAGGCCGAAGACTACTGCACGGGATCACTATAACTTTTCTTCTTTTATTGGGAGGGGGGGGGGCAGAAAATCTTCAGAAGTACTCAGATTGAAAAATACGAAGGTAAATTTTAGAGTTGTAATATATGCTTTCCGACGATCCCTGTGGCCGCGCGGGCTAAGGCTACGTCTGATGCCGCTCGCCTGCTGAGACTGTGGGTTCGAATCCCGCCGAGGGCAATGATGTCTGTCTCTTGTAAGTGTTGTGTTGTCAGGCAGAGGTCTCTGCGACGAGCTGATCACTCGTCCAGAGGAGTCCTAACGACTGCCGTGCGTCGCTGAGTGTGATCTAGAAACCGCATGCATCAGGTTATAGCCCAATTTGGGCCGCAGCGCCACAAGAAGATATATATATATATATATATATATTCTATACAAATACCACGGGCCTACTTTCTTGACTAGATAGAAAAGAAGCAGGGACGTGAGAAAATCAGGCTGTGTGTGTATGTGCGTTTCCTAATTTTATCTTATGAAACGATCGATTTTCTGAAAGGCCGTATTACAAACCTGCCATCGGAATATTGATGTTATACATATCCGTGCATTTATAAATAATTCATACAATAAAACCAGCAAATGAACTCATGTAAAAATTATATTTTTTACACACAATTTGTCATAATTCTACGTTTATCTTGAGCATCCGCGGTAGTTACAGAACATCGATAAAGCATATATAAAGACACAGATGGATTTTCAAATACACTAAAATTTGTGCATAAAATGTGTGCAGATATTATAAAATTAGTTTTTGCCAGTTCTACACCGATACAAACGCATTTTACAATATCTGCACACATTTTATGCACAGATGTTAATGTATTTAAAAATCCATGTTTTTTTATATATGCTTCATTTATGTTGATGAAGACGATGAAATAGATCGAAACATGTCGAAGTTATGAGCAATTGTGTGTAAAAATATGATTTGCACATTAGTGTATTTGTTGGTGTTATTGTATGAAATGCTATCGCAAAACACCGAAACCCCGTCACAGTTAATTCCCTACAGTCAATAATAACAAAATGGCTGACATGTGAAATTCCACGTTAATTATGGAGAAGTCAGTAAGTTTTGTAAGAACTAAGTAAAAACGAAGCCATCGTGTTGCCTGTCTTACACAAAGGTCGCGATCAATGTTCATAAATTCCGTGACTTTACGAAATTAATGGATTATTTCCATCTAGAAACCAGATAGGGCATATAACACAGATGTTTGTAGTTTAGCAAAACCTTACTGGGGAAAACCACACATAGTAAGATATGTCTTTATTTATTCTTTTGTATTATTGAGTGCGTGGCTCCTACAAATTTTATTCGCTTCTTTATCTCCAACAAAGTCGACAGTTTATTGTGTTGGGTGCTGTAACAGCTACGTAGACTTTGTGTACAACAACAAGATAGCGACATGTGACAATTGGAAGTCTGTAACGGAACACAATGCACAGTTACACTGAGACAAATGAAGATCAAAGGCTGAGATTAGTTTTTGGGTGGAAATGGAAGCACCTTCTTAAATTCTCACAAAGTTATTTCTTCACAGAACAGATATATTCTAAGAGGGTAAAAATTTAAACAGAAATATATTCAAGTGACAATCAGAATAGGAATATTGAAAATTATCAAAATAAATAATCAAACAAAAATCTTGTGTATCAAAAATAAAGTACAGTAGTATTTTTCCCTATTTATCACGGTTCAGAACTTTTTGGTACCAGCAGTCTTAACTGCGTAAATAATGTAAACTTCAGTATAGATGTAAATGTGCTTATGAAGTATAAGGTGAGGTAAATTCAGTCAAAAACACAACTATAAATATATGGCTAAATGATGGTGTTTATTAGCGAAGGAAAAACTACATGTTTCGGCCTATAGCGACCATCTTCAGGTTTTGACAACTTTCTTGCTAGAAGAGTTTTATATAATATGCCTAAACCGCGTGGTGATGTTGAGATCTCATCATCATTTTACGTGCTTTTGTTAAGTTTTTCTACTGCTAATAAACACCAACATTTATCCATATATTTATAGTTGTTTTTTGACTGAATTTACCTCACCATATAGTTTATACACACAACGGGGATGGCACACCTCAGAATTGTGCTTATGAAATGTTGCAATATAATACATACTTTCTCCAATCAATATTAACACATTAGCATGTCTATTAAAGCATTTTATATAAAATATTCATATTGAATGATTAATACTGCTTCACTAACAGTTAATAAAACAATGCATAAATATCTTGAAAAAGTGTTGGGAAGGGGGGGGGAGGGAGGCACGAGTTTGGAAATCTAAGCGTCTATCACAGATCATAAGAGGATAATCTTAAAAAATTATGGCGTGGATGTACGGACCGCAACGCTTCGGAACATGTTAAAATCCTCAGGATCCCCAACGTAGAGTCAAATGTTTCGTTTACTGTGAGAAAGTATTGATTTTATGTTATTTATTTTTAAGACACGCACGTGTGTACAAATGGCTGTAAAAGACTTTTCTGAAGTTGCAACTGAAACCCAAATTACTTCAATGGGACCTTACAAGCGTGAAACTTAACCATACGATTGACATGGTGTGAACCAATATTTATTTATTTATTTATTCATTCATTCATTCATTCAACGACTCTGCCGGCATCTCAGGCTACACAGTGTCGAGTAATAGGAAGAATAGTGGGTAATACACTGGAAACGGTGAGAAAGAAAGCGATACTGTTTTCAATTTGTCTGTAAAATCTGAGAAACTCCGTAATTCTATGTACAACTAAAAAGCGAACAAATATGTCCGTCAAGCTCGTTTACCAATCCGCAGGCAATGACAATAAAAGAGGCATTCTTGCTAAGCTCACGTGAAATTGTAGTACTAATTTTTAAAATACACGGGTGAAAAAGTTATAGTAGAAAAGTATAAAACAGTTTATTCAGACTAACTCTCATACAGTAATTCCAAATCTTGGCAACACGTAACAGTTGTAAAGAAGAAAACATAACGAATTTTCACACACATGTGTTTCATAAATAAGTGCAGTTTAGTGAAATGTTAACAGAACTGGATGTTACAGATTGTGAATTGAGTGTGTGTGAATACAAGTCTTTCTTTTCTTTTAAATAACGCAGATGCTTCAAATGCGTTAAACGAAATACAAGCGTTTATATCTGTCTTCATGCAAGTACAAACAGAAGACATAAACAAGGAAAAAGAAATGTGCGCATTAAAAATGATTCATTTTTTGATATTTTGCTCATCGTGCTTCTCAGTATAATCTTACAAACTGACCAACTTAATGAGCAAATTATTGTTTTATAATAAGTTTATTATACCCCTCTATATGTTTCGAGCATTACTGTGCTCATCATCAGAAGGTCAAGTTGCATTATAACAGCATCTGGTGTCGTCAATCTCTGTAGGTGGCCGTCTGGTGCGCACTGCGCACTGGAGGTTTACAATTACGAAGAAATCAGGAGCAGATTAACGTACGGGAAAACTTGCTAGATTCAAACGATAGCCATCTGAGTTATTACACCGTGCTGGATAGTAAGTTTTTCCCGGCGTTTCGGGAGAGCTACCTCCACATTCAGAGAGGATGAATTTGTTTCAGTTGGATGGTAAAGTGACTGGAAGAAGGGAATTTGAACATGAAGACTGCAAAGACTGTAGCCAATCAGAGCCGTCAGAATAATTGAGAAGCTTCCTCTTCCCAATTACTTCAGCATCCACCTGCCAAAAATTCACTTACACTGAGGACAGAGGCTGCAAGTTCATCCGAAACTTCGTACTTAACATTATCCTACACCGCATCCGAAAACACAAAACCCATCAAGTGAACAAACGTCGCCGTGAAAGCCTGATGAATTGTACAGCTAAATCCTGTTTAAAAACTGTTATCGTTTAATCACTTCTATTATCAACCAACAAATGCATTTACATAACTTTTACATCAAACACTTTAAAAACACTTAAAATCACTCCGACATGTTGCGATCTTGTCAGATAATCATCACGGAGCTTTGTTGTTCCTTGCTAAAGTTATATTACAATATTCACGATTTAATTCGTTTTTACAAACAAGGTGTTGTGGCAGCATGTCATGTTGTGTAGGAATGTGTTGTAGAGAGAGCAGTTGGCTAGGCGTGCGTCGTGTGCTAGCATACAACTGCTCTCTCTACAACACATTCCTACACAACATGACATGCTGCCACAACACCTTGTTTGCAAAAACTAATTAAGTTGTGAATATTGTAATATAACTTTAGCAAGGAACAACAAAGCTCCCTGATGATGATCTGACAAGATCGAAACATGTCGGAGTGATTTTAAGTGTGTTTAAAGTGTTTTATGTAAAAGTTATGTAAGTGCAGTTGTTGGTTGATAATAGAAGTGATTCTACAAAAAATGCACGGTGCAACAATAAGATTTATATGTTATCGTGTAGTTCTCCATCTACAACTACAAACTCCCCAAAGCTGAGACTATACATGTCACAAGCCTAAAATAATTTCGCCACAAACCAAAGAAAAATTATTTCGTGTTATTGCTTCAGTATGGAGCAACGATATTTTGGACTATAAGTCTGAGAAAGTCACTTGATATTTGATTAGTTTTTCTGTTACATGATGACGCTTCTTCCAAGAAGAAGTTTATGTAACATCCACTGTTGAGTTTATTGTATGAACTGAAATGGATCTATACGCAATAATCGTGGGTTTCTTTTAAATGTATGCTGTCAAAAAATGCGAGGAACGACTGAGACAAATAATGAAAAAACGTGTCCCCAACGGATACAGAGCATAACTGTTAACCAATAACGAGCGACGTCTCACGGTAAGTAGACGTGACTGGAAAGAAACAGAGAAGCAGGTCTGAAGTTAATGTAGAGGCACTTCAGCATTACAAGGAACACTCAAGGTAAAGGTAAAGGTAAAGTTCACCCTAGAACAGGCCACGAAGTCTCAGAGGGGGAGTAGAGGTATAGCTCTACTCTTTCTTTAATCTCGGCGCTAAATTGGGGTGTGTGGTCAAAGCCACACCCCGGCCGCTTTACCCCCGGGAAAGACCCGGTACCCATTGCATAGAAGGCTGGGTGGGCCTCAGGGCCGGTCTAGACAGGTCTGGAAAATCTCGCCCCCCACCGGGATTCGATCCTCGGACCGTCCAGCTAGTAGAAAGTCGCTATACCGACTACGCTATCTCGGCCCAGGAAAACTAAAAAATATTTAGGAAAAAAAGCAATTAAAAAGTATTGCAACGAGCACTCTAAAGTCGAGAACGTTACTCCAGCTTCGACGTACGGTTACACGTTGAACATAGGTAGCACACGGTGCACACCAGACCTCCAGGTAGTCACTACTGCCTTGTAATCATTTGTTCCACAGTGGCAACGAGACCTGTACCCCGGATTAGAAGAAATCGGTGTCAAGTGCGTGAAGCCAGCAGGTGAGACCTTGCTTCACGCCAGCGTCTGTTACCAATCGCTTGCGAGCCACTTGCTCCTTAGAGGCCCTAAGAGGCAGAAATTACTGTCGCGAAATTCGGACTGGGAGAGGGAGATCCATAGCCTTCAACCAATGACACGCCGTCATAATTTACAATTCCGCTTGGCAGTATGAGACCCCGCGATTTCCATTTCTTTGGACCCCTTAACAAGCATTTGTATGGCAAGAGATTTGCAACAGCCGCCAGCGTGAAGCAAGCTGTCACCTCCTGGCTAGACACTCTATCCCTATTTCTTCTATACCAGCGTACAAGCCTTGGTCCCAAGGTGGGGTAAATGCTTAATGTCAACAGCGATTATGTGGAGGTCTGTTGTGTACCATGTACTATCATGTGTCATATATATGCTCACTCACCTACTTGCTCCATGGAGCAGATTCCTTCTTCAGAAGCTAACCGGTTCTCAGCTAGTCAAGAAATTTCCACATATACGGAACCCCAAGGTTCATTACCGCATTTACAAGTGCCCGCCACCTGTTCGTATCCTGAGACAGTTAAGCCCAGTCCATGCCCCCACATCGCACTTCCTGAATATCCATCTTAATATTATCCTCCCATCTACACCTGGGTCTTCCAAGTGGTCTATTTCCCTCAGGTTTTCCCACCAAAGCCCTGTATAAACCTCTCCTCTCCCCCACACGCGCTATGTGGCCCGCCCATCTCATTCTTGTCATCTATATATCGAAGTCGAAACGAAGTCCTCGTCACAGGGTTTGTCTTGCCCATTTTTAAAAACTTCATGTAAATTCGGGTTTGTTCAAAATGTCAGGGAATATATGAACAAGGCGGGAAATCTGGTGACTCCACATACGAATAAAACACAGATGATACGACAAACATTTCACCCGAATGTGTCATAACTGTGCTCAATCTCACGCCCTTCGTGTTTACTATCGACACACCTCGAGGTATTTCCGTGCAGTATGAAATTGGTGGCGGTGACGCAATTGGTTGAGGCACTGCGTACGCTACAAGCCGGAAGGTATGGGCGAAGCTCCAAAGCGAAGTAAAAAATTCTGTTTTACTATTCAGAGCTTAATGGTAATATATACCAAATGATGTGACATTAAACAAGCCTGTATTTTTCCAAACTTTATATTTGTTTGCGCGTGTTTTGTACTTCCCTCACAACGAACATCTAACTATATCAGTAGAGAGCACTGAAAAACTATTTGGTCTGTATGCAACAGACAAGGCGTTTTTCCTCTGTGAGGGAAGAACTGAAACTTGGAATGTAATTCAGACGAACGTCCTCCTTTAAAGGGCTTGGTTAACTGTCCTTCAGCGCGAAGTCATGACGCCTTCGCTCACTCCCTGCAATGCGATGGATCTAGCTCCATATCCGGTAAGAGGAAATGGATTCCATCTCCGGTATTGCTCCTTTCTGCTAAATGTGAAATACGGACAGTGCTCTGTTTATTTTTAAAACGTTAAAGGCGAAAATGTGAAATTACATAGAAGATAAGAGCAGGGCTCGAGAAAACAAGAATATCCGACAAAAGTATTTTTGATCAGCCCGTCGCACAGACCTCTACCTGAAAACACAAAGCACTCACCAGAGACAAACATCGATGCCCCCGGCGGGAATCGAACCCACAATCGCAGTGCTTAATCCCAGCAAGCGCTGGGATTGTGGGTTTACCATGCCGCTGATTTAAATCAGCGGCATGGTAAATCCAATGACGCGCCGTGTGAAAACGGGATGGGGCCCTTCGATAAGGAGGCAAATTTCGTTAGGAGGTTAGAGATTGTTGGTTACACAATGTTTTGTCTCGGCAGCAGTTTCCACGAGATACTGTGAATGCAGTCTACTTTAATACGTAAATATTCCGGAATGTGAAGACAGCTAGTAGTCCGAAGTTATTCCCATCATTTTAACAGCAATTTTTACACTGTCAATTAGCTCTATTTAGCATATCTAAATTTGAATGATGCCATCCCGTTGTGTACGTATAACTAATTTATTGTAATGCGTCCGTCGTTACACAACATATAAAACAGCTGTAGTTTTCCAACTGGTTAAGTTCGGCTACATGTTTCGGCCGTTACCCGGCCATCATCAGGCCAACAAAGAAGCCAATGAATGTACCTTAATTACCAATATTTCTTTGTTGGTCTGAAGATGGCCGGGTAACTGCCAAAATATGTAGCCCAGCTTAACCAGTTGTAAAATTACAACTGTTTTATATGTTGTGTAACGACGGTACATTACAATAAATTAATATCTAAATTTTTTGGCCTGATGATGGCCGGGTAACGGCCGAAAGATGTAGCCGAGCTTAACCAGTTGTAAAATTACAACTGTTTTATATGTTGTGTAACGACGGCACATTACAATAAATTAATATCTAAATTTGTGACACCAGGTTCTATCCTTTGTGTGGTTGTCCACAGACCTTTCGTGAATAACATATTTAGTAATTAAAACATCTTAAATAAGATATAATTAAAACCTCTACATTTGGAGTATACCTGCGACTTATTTGTTGAGTTATTTCATGGGTTGTATTGCTCTGATTCGATGTGTGTTGGTGTTACGTTGTGGTTCGGCTGGGGTGGTGTGGTATCCTTATGTAGGCTGAAGCACTAGTGTTTACAATTGTTAATATTAAGCTGCATGAAACATAAGATCCATATTCCAGTTTTAGTAATCATACTGGTTGTAACTTTTATAATTTTGCCAATTTTAAAATTAGCCATTAGAATATGAAAACGACGAGATCTCATTGAATTTTAGACCTATTTTATGACTTACATTGTATAACGTCCACAATTTTCTTACTTGTGAACTGATGATGGCCCAAAACAGGGGCCAAAACATGTTGACGCCTTAAAATAAATATAACACATATCTGTGATACTAGATGTGTTTCGATTTGTTTAAACTTATACCTTGCTTATGCTAATGAACACAATGGAGATGATTAAACTAAAGGTAGCAGATACACACACACACATTTATTCCACTCACCTAAAATGTAATAAAATTATTTGTGTCAAACATGCCACAGTATCTTCATAAACACGTGTCGCATCATTTTAGTACATAGGGTAAAGGTAAAGCTGTCTCCCGTCCACGCCATGTAGAGTTACGTCCCATGAGGACAGATAATAGCGTCACTCATTCTCAAGCTTGGCACTATACAGGTCACAGTTACCAACTTCACGCCCCGGTCGTTTTAGCCCGGAGAAATAACCGCCGGTAACTACTGAATAGGTGTTTATCTCAGTAATTAACCAACTTGATGCACAAAATTTTGTTTTACAATAAGTTTATTTCATGCCTCTACATGTTTCGAGCACATGTGCTCATCATCAGGAGGTCACACCTGTAGGTGGCCGTCCCATGCACCGGACGGCCACCTACAGGTGTGATGACACCAGATGCTGTATAATACAATTTTGACCTCCTGATGATGAGTACATGTGCTCGAAACATGTACAGGCATGAAATAAACTTATTGTAAAACAAAATTTTGTGCATCAAGTTGGTTAATTACTGAGATAAATATACTGAGATGCACGGTCAGCAAAACATCAAAATTACTGAACAGGTGGTCGGGTGGGCCCCAGGGCCGATCTGGACGTTTTGGAGAAAATAAATACATTAATTTTACGTGTAAACCTTTTATGACGGTACAGTGACTGTGCTTTACATACAGTGCCTCAGTTCGCACAACCAAGCGTCTCTTAAAAATTCCCCAGATAACTTTAGAAGTGCTTTTATCATTAGACACTTAATCTACGCACACGATAACGTTAAATGAAGTAATCTAACAAAAAATCAGTCTAGCAATCAAACAATAGATTTGTGCAGGTATTCTGTGAACCAGATAAAACTTGGACTTAACACTGCGGGTCAAGATGAAACATCCTTAAGTAATTCCTCGGCGTCTGAATTGTATATGCAAACGTTTCCTAACACTCTTGTCTGTTCCAAATTCATAGGCGGGTAGGTATGAAGATGGGACAGAGTGTTTCGAAACGGCATATAAGGTTCAGACACCGGGGAATTACCCAGAGGAAAACATACAACTTTCAGGACACGGGGAAAGTTTGAAATCATCCCTTGATTAGCTCACAGGTTTAATTGTAACGTGCTTAGTAGTGCATTACTTGGGGACTTCGGTAACTTGCATAACTTAAATGGTTGAATATGTTTTTTTTTTGTGGTACAGTGGCCCAACGCTGGCCATGGCCTCCTCATTCTTGAGGTTTCTTGATTACACACAACGACGCATCACAGTCGGTACGACTCCTCTGGACGAGTGATCAACTCGCCGCAGAGACCTCTACCAGAGAACACACAACACTCACAACAGACAAACATCGACGCCCCCGGTGGGATTCGAACCCACGATCTCAGCAGGCGAGCGGCCGCAGACATACGTCTTAGACCGTGCGGCTACTGGAACCGGATGCACATGTTGTTTAAAAGGTATAATTAGGAAATATCTTCATTAATGAAGGGACTGGGGACAAAAAGCAACGGATCGAACTGCCTCAATCATGCATTCAACTCTGTTCAACAGGACAGAGGACAGAGTGACAGTTATTGTTACAGTGAGAATATTAAGATTGTAAGCTGCAATGTCATTCCGAAGCACTTTTGTACTGAAACATCATCTTATCACGTTATTTCGCTGATCTCTTACTGAAATACAACGTGTTTTTGTGTACCGACTTTTGAGACAAGAATGAAAATAATTAATATTTTTAGAAAGAAATTTGCTATGACAGAATAGTACAGTAGGGTCTCGTTTTACGACGGGGTTACGTTCTCTAATATTTGGTTGTAAATCGAATCGTCGTAAAAAGAGTTTTATTTAAATGGTTTATACTGAGATAGGTTCATGGGCCAAACAAATTAGTCAAATAATTTTATAATTTACAATATTTCTTTACATTATGACATACAATTTTAATTTAGTGGATTAGGTAGGCCTACATAGAAAATTACACAGATAATTGAAAAAAAATCATTCAAATCACTTATTATTTTGTTGAAGAAGGCCCAGGCCGTGGTTCAGAAGACGCCAAGAAAGAATGTAAGGTCAACTGTTTTGATTTTTTCTTCTTTTCTGTCTTTTTCATTAACGTCATGGGTGGAAAAATCATAATCAACTTAAAAGAATTGCACTAAAATAAAAAAATAAGAAGCACGTGCACAAAAAGAAAGAGCTAGAAGCGCCATAAAGTATAGAAATGACGCTTGAGTTGCGACAGTGATGCACCACAAGTCGGGAGTGTTCGGTCCGATTTGACAAGAGTCGTAAACGTGAATCGTCGTAAAACCAGCCGACGCAAAACGAGACCTTACTGTAGTGTGTTTTGTAACTGGGTCATATGCAATCAATAACTAAGTGAATTTTCTTGGGAGTATAATGAACTTTAATAAAACCTCGACAAATTCAATTTCTTGACCTTCCGGTGCGAATAAATAGTCCGCATTATTTGTACCTTGAGTGTAATTCCCACAGTAAATGCCGATTACTCCCCTACACGACTTTTACCAATGCCGGTCTGCTTCATGTTTCTGTCTTGGCAGACAAATGCATGTGACACACACACACACTTCCATCCGCAGTGGGCGTACTTGGTGGTCGGCGTCGCTGCCTGCCGTCTACCTCTCTCCTACCGATAACAAAAGCACTGCATCGTTTCCACACCTGTTTCCGCGATATTACACGTGACCCTATACCCCAACAGCAGGAGATGAATTTCCCGCGTTGCTAAACCCTTACAAGCACAAATCAAGTCACGCTGCATTCTTCGACATTTGACCACGTTTTAAGTAGTCTTGTCACTTGTAAATTGATCGTAAGGTGATACGAAACGCGTACGCTGTCTCGAAATTTACGTTCTGCGACGAATATCCAGAAATGATTTTCAAAATGAATCTAAAGACTATAGTCTAAAAATCTAAGATATTCGCCTCTATATAGCAAACAGCACTTGCGTCATTTTGGGGGGCGAATCGTGGCGTCGTTCTTCTACACAAGGAATGTAAACTAACGTAAAACATGCTGCTTAGGAAAATACAGTGGGGTATGTTACAACGAATGATGCTACAACGAACAGTTTTTATCAAGAAAATCAGGACGCTACAACGATAGCGAAGGAATGCTATCGGCCAACGTTGCACGTGCGTGCGCATGAAGTGTTGGGCCCTCCTGCTTTTCTTTGATTAGAGCGTCAGTCATTATCTTTGTTATTGCTTGTAAGGTTCGGTTATCAGTTTAGTTCAGTTATCTGCTTATTTGCGCCTTTAGCCGTCAACATTTTTTTTTATTTGTCTGCCATATAATTTTAGCCACGAGCCGGCAAAATAGAGTGAGAAAGCTAATTAACTTAGACATTAAGAAAGAAATAATTTCCAAGCGGGAAAGTGGAAAAAGTGTAGGAGATCTAAGTGCTGAATATATTTTAACTTATATTTTCTTATTTTGTATTATATTTTTCCAGTTTAAATGATTGTGTTGGGTGATAACTTTGCTATAGGCTGTGGACCTGGAACGGATTAACCCTAAATACATACTTTCAATGTATGCTAGAACGAACAGACGCTATAACGAACGAGGTTCTAGAGCCAAATACGTTCGTTCTAGCATACCTCACTGTACTTAGACTTAAAAGTATTAAGTGATTAATTTGTGATAATTCGTAATGTGTAATTTCGTAATATATACAGGGCACACAACAGGAATAGTGTAATGAGGAACACTTGATGGACAAATGAATGAACTAAGGGAACGGAAAATATATGCAGAATTTTGACGAGTAAATCTCTTCTCTAACGTTTCTTTGAATGACCGAGACTAATCACAGAAACAACAAATGAATTACGAATATATATTTTGTAAACACCAAATTTGGCGAAATAAGCTGAGGGCTGTGTTCCAAAGACTATCAGTCCTAAAAATTCTGAACACGTATATCCTGCTCCATGACAATACAAATTATAGCTCTATCGTTCATTTTTGACATTAATATTACTGTCGAAATGGTTTCGTATCTCAGAATGCTTCATATTCGGTAACGCCGCTTGAAAATCCCAGATCTCGTAGCTAACTGTTGCTAAGGTGCTCATGGCAACCGCAAGGTCTAAGTTTGGACAGTGGAATTGCCGATTTACATCTTTATACGGGCACAGATATTGATTTACGAGCGCCTGCATCTCCGATGAGCGCCTAAGAAACTTTCCCCCTCTGTCTGTGTGCATTCAACAATTTGAGAGACTAAAACATTAATTAATATATGTCACGCACAACTATTTTAATATATACGAGGCTACATGTTTCGACCTTTTTAAACGGTCATCGTCAGGCCTTCTAACAGATCGAGTGAACAGATGCTGTGTACATGTTGGGATCCCAATATGTTTGCACTGATTGACTTGCTAGATTTTATGTATTTTATCAATGTAATCATATTGGGATCCCAACATCTACAGAGCATCTGTTGACTCCACCTGTTAAGAGGGCCTGATGATGACCGTTTAAAAAGGTCGAAACATGTAGTCTTGTATACAATAAAATAGTTGTGTTTGACGTATATTAATTAATGTTTTAGTATATTCTTAGCACATCGTGATGTCTTCCATCATATTTGAGAGACCATGAGCGGGTTTCACGAAATGTGATAATGGGAAGTGATTCCAACTGTGTTAAAATCGTACAAAAATAAACCGACACTGCACGAAGACTTGCACGCATGCATGTGTGTACCTCGACACTAATTCGTGCGTAAATCGGTACCAGTTCTCCAACGAGACCACTGTCTGTAAAGGGTGCTGCAAAGAAACACGAAACACGTACTACGTATTCAGCACGCATTTACGCAAGTCTTGCAATATTCTACATAATTAAACAACAGTATTAGGGAATCTCAGCACTGTTAATCTGTGCGCACTTTATTCACTTATGTGTAGGCAAAATATCTTACACATAGATAATCCAAAGTTGACAGAAAGATCTGTACAAGACTATGTCTTTGATATGCTTGGTTCTCCATTTTAATAAACTGTAGTAACTATCAAACAGAAGGCTAACTGGATTGGTCACATTTTGCGTGGAAACTGCCTTCTACAACAGGTTATTGAAGAAAAGATAAAGGGGGGGGGGGATGAAAGAAGTGAAAAGTAGAAGAGGAAGAAGACGTAGAAAGCTACTGGATGACTTTAAGGAAAGGAGAGGATACTCTCATTTGAAGGATGAAGCTCTAGATCGCACTATGTGCAGAGCTCGCTTTGGAAGAGGCTTTGGACCTGTCGTAAGACAGACTACTAAACGAACGCAGTAACTAGCACATATCAAAGTCACACTGTATAGCAGCATGTAAACTTTTGCTTTCATGTTTGCAATAGGCTGATTTATTTTGAAAGCGAAACACAGTTGCAGTGTTTTCTCTTGACAGTGCATGCTGAATGCTAAGACGTCCATAAGACGGTTCACAGAACAGGTTTCTGCAGCCTGCCAGCTCGGACAGAGGTCATACAACCTTCAGTTGCCCTACTAGGCACACGAGACAAGGGTTGACATACTACAGTGCCTCGCAACTCCGCTGTGTCATGTAACGCCCATCACCTGCCTGTAAATTGTGATATTCGCGGTTTTCAGGGTGGTGACTACAAACAAAGCGGCCTTCTGGGATGTGGTGCAGCGTTATCTGCTGTAAGTGTACGGACTTTTCTGAGGAACGGGTTCCTTCGGAAATTCGACAACATCTACCAGAATATACAGCGACATATCCCAGATGAAGGCAATCTTGAATTGTTTCAAATACGTAGGTCGTCGAGAAAGTAAGGACCGTTTGCTCAAAACGCTCGCAGAGATCATCCGCCATATAGTCCAGACTTGGGCACAAGTTATTTTCACTTGTCTCCAACAATGAATGAATTTTTTGGTGGGAGACGCTTCAAAAACGATGAAGTGAAGAATGGTGGCGGAGGTCTATGACGAAGGCATACAAAAACTCGTCAAACGCTGTGACAGGTGCCTGAATGTTGGTGGCGACTATGTAGAAAAATAATTTAGTGTCTGTAATAATGATATATTACTTACTCCATGGTGCAGAGTCCATCTTGAGAAGCTAACTGGTTTGCAGCTAGTCAAGAAATTCCCCGCATTTCACGGAACCCGAGGGTTCATTACCGCACTTACAAGCCTCCGCCACCTGTCCCTATCCTGGGCCAGCCCAATCCTGTCCATACGAGTATACCCACATCCCACCTCCTGGAGATCCATCCTAATATTATCCACCCATCTATGCCTAGGTCTCCCCAGTGGTCTCTTTCCCTCCGGTTGCCCCACCAAGACCGTATACGCCCCCTCTCCTCGTCCATACGCGCCACATGCCCAGCCCATCTCAATAATGATATATTAAATTTTTTATTTTTATTTTGTTTATTTTTCCTTATGCCAAACGGTCTTCACTGTCTAGATAACCCTCGTATATAATGCAGTAAACTGTATCCTGTACTATATGAGGTACTGTTAAACTATTACGGAGTTTCATTTTCAGGCACATTCGCAAAACTGCGAAAAGCGACTATTAGCTTCGTCATGTCTGTCCGTCCGCATGGAACTCGGCTCACACAGGACGGATTTTCATGAAATTTGATATCTGAGGATTTTTCGAAAATCTGTCGAGAAAATTCAAGTTTCATTAAAATCAGACACGAATAAAGGGTACTTTACATGAAGACCAATATACATTTCGGAAAACATGTACGTAAAAAATTATAAAACCAGAACGTATACTACGCTTCATATTACAGAGGACAGGCAAATATTATTTGGATTTAACGATGATACACACTAAGGAGATAAATACTGTGGGAAATGTAAATGTCCTGCTTCCTACATTTCTCAGTAAAGCCTGACTATAACAAACCTTTATTTCCATACAAACTGACATGCAGTTTCACGCCTAACACCTCCTATTATGAACACCTACTGCTGCAGGTCGATCACTCCAATAATACAAGAAATTTGCCCCATAAATTTCAAAAATAATTTTCTATAAATAAACTTAGACGGTCATTAGTCCATTTTCAAACACAAAGAATACCCGCACAATGAGGTAAAGGTAACTGTCACGCCATAACACGCAACGAAGTCACAAACGAGGGAGTAGAAACACAGCACTACTCATTTCCACATAAAGATGGGCTGTCAACTCCCTGTCCCGGTTCTTTACACCCGGGAATAGCCCCGTTAACTATTTGCTGGGTGGGCCAGTCTGGACGGTTATGTAGAAGAGATATTTTCTTTCTACACCGGATTTCGAACCCAGAACCTCCTCTGCCGTATCGTAAGTATATTGCTGTATTAACTTTCCTGTTTTCGTTTCAACAATTTTGAAGTATAATATATTTTATAATAAATAAAGAGAGTCCATTTTATCTAATAAGGACAAGAGGTTCCCTTTCCAGTGATCTTTATTTCACAGATACTCCATTCTCATCCATCTCCACCTCTGAAGCTAATCTGTCATTAGAGAGTGCCCTGTGTCCCAGTTCATTCCGACTGCACTCACACTCCTCCTCCTCCTAACACGCCAATGATCTTCACACACCTGGAATTGAATTGTTTTTATCTGACAATCAACAAAGTACCATATCTATATCGAACGACTTCATTATCAAGTGAATTTATTCTGATATCTACTGCAAAAAACAGACAGACTTCTGATATAAGACACAGCCACAACCAAGAGCCCTGGAGTACGCGACGTGTAAGACAGCAACTATGTTGCGGGTAATCGGCTTTCTGTTGCTCTTTCTGGCAAATCTGGTGCTTTCTGATCCTAAACCGAGCACCAAAATTACAGAAGAAGAAATGATACAGGTTTTGGCAGTATATGAGGTATCAGCGTCGCAGAAATGCAGGGACTACGTCGAGGCGGACTGGAATTTCAATACTGACGTAGAGAACGAAACTAAAGTTGAGGAGCTGGTAAGTAAAAAAAACTGCATCTTATTGAAATACTGAATGTTGACACCGTTTCATACAGCGAAACCGGTAAGAATTAGATATGCAAGAGCAATTACTTCGAGAAAATAAAACATAGCCCCATAGGGTCCTTTCAGTTGGTTGCATTTCTTATTTATATTTCAGTAAGGCCAGTGGTAGTAATGATGATGATGATGATGATACGTTAGACTTTTCCGTTGTCTGATACATAAAACATACAGGGCGTAAGTTTACTTTTCAGTTGTTACATTTTAAAATTTTAGATTCTAAAGTAGAGGAATGTGATATTTTCTGTTTTCTGTGACGTTACTTCGCGATTCTTATTTAGGAAGGCACTTTACAAGGCGCCGCATCTAAAGACCTGAAATTTTTACAACATCGATTTATTATAATCTTAGCAACTGACCAACTTAATGCACAAATTCTTGTTTTATAATAAGTTTATTATATTCCTCTGTATGTTTCGAGCACTGTTGTGCTCATCATCAGGAGGTCAAATTGTATTATACAGCATCTGGTATCGTCACACTCTGTAGGTGGCCGTCCGGTGCGCAAAGTTGGTCAGTTGTTGAGATTATACTGAGATGCACGGTCAGCAAAACATAAAAAAAAATCGATTTAGTAGTTTTAACAGTGACTTCATTAATACAACTTCTAAGACATTTTCCATTACAGCAATTTGAATATATCCAATGCAATTCGTGGCCTTATTAGGGAATTAGTCTCACTTAAGCGATAATAAACATGACACTTTACCCTCAGAAATATCCGTCCTTTTTATTAATGCTCTTTGAATATGAGGGTTACTTTGTTATGACTTTGTTCAGCGTCCTGCTTAACTTCAATTGTTTCCTTTTTTTTTCTTTTTCGATCACGTCGAACGTTTCGCAGTATTTTATTTACGCTCACGGTAAACTCTCCCCTCCACCAAATTCCCTTCTCGGTTTCTATCCAGCATGCCATATAGTTCAAAACGTCATTATCGTGTGTGCCTTCAACTACAGCTGGGTACGAGACACGTGATGCTTTGTATTTCCTTGGGGAGAGAGGCCAGTTCACCGTGCAAACTTTCAGTTCTCCGTCGCTAGGGCAAGCGGAAGGTACAAACAATGTTACGGGCAACAGGTGTCGTGTGGCTGTTGGTAGCAAACGTCGTATTTCATATTCCTCAGTGTCTTGGTGCATTAGAAGATAAAATATCAACGTACTTAGCAGCGGACTACGAGAAGCTGGCTTCTGCAGCGTGCAGAAACTACAGTTTAGCGTCATGGAACTATCAGACTGACGTTGACAATAAAACAAAAGTTGAAGAGCTTGTAAGTAAAACTGTCACATAGTATGCGGAGAATACTAGTTTTGTGATATGACAGAGTTATTTTAGCGTATTATAAAATTATCTGGTTTCGTCAGCGTGTGTCAAAAAATCGATCCAACGTACATGATCTAAACGTAAAAGTTTCGTCAATTTTTATCTATTCCGGAAGCTAGGCAATACGTTTTATTATAGTAAAACTAATCCACGAGAAATATTACAGCTTTGTGTGTGTGTGTGTGTGTGTGTTTACATGCGTATGTGCGCGCCTGTACGTACGTATGTAAGTATGTACCGATAAGTACGCTGCATGTATGTACATATGTATATAAGATATGTATGTTATTTGACATTCAGAGGACCGTGCATCGTGATATATTCTTTTAATAAAACAAACGAGACGCACTAATTTCTCAAATTTATTTTTGGAATAAAACTCTACATGTTTCGGACAGTTTCTCTGTCCATCATCAGGAGTCTAGCACTGTACACACAGCAATAGGTATATGTCATACAGATTATGCCGACTTCTTGCTAGAGGGATCAGTGTACAGTGTGTGTACCGTGCTAGACTCCTGATGATGGACAGAGAAACTATCCGAAACATGTAGAGTTGTACGGAAAAAATAAATTTGAGAAATCAGTGCGTCTCGTTGGCTTTATGAAAAGAATATATGTATGTTACTTTTATATATTTATATTTTTATTAATTCCTTAATTATTTGGAGGATAATTTAACTCGTATCTTCTCTTATGTGTTTTCCCATATTATTTAAGTACGGATCACATATTGGGCAGGTATTACTAGCATCAATCAGTTTACTCTATCAGCCCTATTATCACACCTACGTAACTCTAAGGCAACAGATCCAAAGGATCGCCACGCCACCAGTATTAGATACAACTACTGGTGGATTATCCGAGACGCTTCCATCACCCTCATATCCCAACAATATCTTTCTTACGATCCACCGTAATGGCTTTCTACTGCCTGTTACTAAAATTGTCTGTTTTAAAAAAATTCCCTAAAAATTTTGAGACCATTCCTTGCTCCCACTAACCTAGCTACTAACACATATCATCCTCCCCTCGTGGCGCTGCGGCCCAACGCGGGCCATGGCCTCCTCATTCTTGAGATTTGTAGATCGCACATAACGAGGCGACCGCAGACCTACACCTTAGACCAAGCGGCCACTGTGATCGGTACGTAATATCTTACTGTCTGGAATATTAGGTGAACTGCTAAAACCACACGTCTCTTTGTTTCAAAGTAACCTGAAATGCCCACATACTTTCTTGAGCGGCGCTTTTTTAACGCTTGTAATTAAGAGTAATGGAGTAATAGGATACGTCTTACACACACACACACACACACACACACAAAGCAGATAAAAAGTAACTGTTCGTGTGCGCATGGGCACGCGTGCCTGCACGACTGTAGACTGTAGTGAATGCTTAACATTTTAAAAATACACATGGAGGATGATACATTTTTTAACTGAATAACGAAAATTTCTATTTTATATTTTTGTCCTATTTTGATTGCAATTTTTTTATGTATTTGTAACGACTGTTCATGAAAGCTTATATTCAGCATATTCCAATGATCATTACATATGCCATATGTTAAGTACTGCTGCTAATTTTTTTATCAGCATATCTACATAACAGATAAGTAAGCTTAGCAGCCTACTGCACAAGAAGTCCCCTACATACCAATGTCCCAATTATAATCTTTCACGCATAATGAACGTAGCTGCCTCAGCATGTCATAATTACGCCAGTTAATACATAGAAACAGACCTAAACCTCCAGAACTACACATTCCTCAGCTTTCCGTAGTCTCCTCCTTCTGCATCATCCCTCTGTAACTCTATTACCGTTCCTTCAACAAATACCATTATCTGCCGAACGCTCGAGGGTGCTGCGACCTCACGCCTTATCGACCGCCAAAGCTACCAGCGCTGCAAAGAAGCGTCTTACCTTCATCTTCAGGGTCTAAAAGCTCAAGGAGATGAAGACAATACGATCCTTCAAAACGTCGGTAACTATTTAGCGGCCGACAACGGATAACACATCTCAGCAGACCTTAACCTTCAGTAACACCACTACGAAGAAGAAAATATCGCAAATTAGTCCTCGTTTAAATTTTTTCCAGCGTCGTTTCTTTGCTGGTAATAAAAGCGTATCGTCTCCTATGTTAGATAACATTACTCGTTTTAGATCTCTGACACTGCAACTTAATTATAGGCTAATAATATCTTGTTGTGGGCTGTCTGATAATCTAAGCTACCATTTGTAAAAACGCAGGCGATTTGTGTAAAATGTAGTGCCACAAAACCTACGAACAACTGGAATCAAACCGGTTTGAGATTTGTATATTTCCTGGTTAAGAACGTTAATCGCTAGTCCATCTGTCATTCCATGGACACATTTTAAAATGAATTAGAAAGGTGCATTACGTCAGATAGACAGGCAAAACAACTGGTCAAGTAAATGATTTATTCGTCAAAATATGTTTTTCTAGTTGAAGAATAAGAGACCAACTTAATGTCACTAGTTATTATGCTTTATTTCACTTCTTCTAAGCTCAACATGTTTCGGACATTAATATAGGGTTGTATCCGTGTAGCAGGCTGAAGCCTGCTATACGGATACCACCCCAACCCAGCCACACCGAAACTCCAACACACATCGAAACAAGAACACACGACCAATGTGGTGTTTCAATAGAAAAGTCACAGGCTCCTGATGATGGATGTATTAATGTCCGAAACATGTTGAGCATAGAAGAAGTGAAATAAAACATAATAAGTAGTGACACCAAGTTGGTCCTTTATTCTTCAACTATCACAATGATGCACGGTCCAATATATATATAAGACTTATGTTTTTCTACTTTAAAAGTCTGCAAGTCACCTAAAAAATTCTTATTCATGTCGTTCTATAGAGTAAGAGAGAGGGAACCGAACACATATACAACGTGTGCAGAAACAATTATGTAACAGTCGTAACCTCTATTAATACAATAAGTCTTGCTGACCTTGTAAAAAACAATGGTTAAGAGATTTGGCATTTTGTAAATTTGGCATCAGCCCAATATAGCATACTGTAAGGTAAAGGTGAATATTATTGCTAATCTGTAAACAGTTGTGGTGCTTAAAATGAGTTTTACGTCTCTGAATACAAAGAGGCCGAAAAGGGAAGTCATTCATCTCAGGCTGTCCTGAAGGGAATGCAGTTTACATGAGCATAACTGATTGAATGAGTGTATGAACAACTGAGGTTCTGACCGGAGTCAGTGTGAACACAGAGAGATTATGGATCACGTTATGTAACGTAAACCACCAAATGCACAATCTTCAAATCAATGTTTTAATTCAGTTCTTGGCGTCTTATACATGTTTCGAACATCATGTGTTCATCAATAACTGAACTAAAACATTAATTTGAAAAGTGTGCGTTTGTTGGTTTAGGTAACATAATTTTATCACAATGAACGCCACAAAAAACATAAAATTAGATCGTGACGTCATATAATTCATGCATTAACGTGTTCTAAGAACCTGCTGCCTACATCTTCAGTGTAGAATATGTTATCCCAATAAGAAGCTGTTTTCCGTTTTTCCCCCCATTTTTCGACAGCACCTAATGGGCCTAGGGCTCCTCATCGTTCGAGGTTTCGAGATCACTCTCAGACCACACTCAGCAGGACTCCTCTGGACGAGTGATCAGATCGTCGCAGAGACCTCTACCAGACAACACACAACACTCACAAGAGACAGACATCCATGCTTCCGGCGGGATTAGAACCCGCAATCCCAGCACGTGAGCGGCAGCAGACCCACGCCTTAGACCGCGCGGCCACCGGGATCGGGTTGTTTCTCCGTTACTTTGATTTCTACATGAAAGATCGCTGGGGACCATCATCTTCTTCGAAATAATTAACTGTTTGCTACAGTTGAAATGCAAATACCAAAATGATCTTACTGCAGCAGCGGCTTCATTATACAACAGTGTGAGATCATAAGGAGAGCTACTAATAGACTTCATGAAGGAAAATGGTTTCAGAGGACAAAAATTGGGAAATAAGAATACAAGGACAATGAGACTTGACGTTCAATGCTAACAGTATAAAACTGCGTATGAACAGGAAATGAACCGCTACGATCAGAATCGGTAGTTTCAGGCCTGTGCAACTCGCACAACGTGGCACCGCTGTTTCTGTCACCGAAGGTATCAACCATCAGTCCAGACTTTCTCTGCTGCTGCTTGTACTTTTCGGTTTAAGCTGACTGTATCAGGGAAAAAGTCCGACTCTGAATCACTGGTGTTGAATAACGGGGCTGTCCACACTGTGAAACGATTATGGATTCGTTGTGGATCGGTACAACTGCTTTATTCATACGTCTCAATAACCTTACTGTTTCAACTGAGTCCAGAAAATTTTATTTTCTATCATCCCGTTGTGTTAGTTTGTAACAAAGAACTATTTAAATGCCGTCAGGAACTAATGTACATTACGCTCTTTATTGTTGCTAAATGTTTCGACATAATTCGTTCATCTTCTGGCCATTAATGCAATAAATTTTGTACAATACTTTTATGAGATTTATATTAATGGGCTGAAGACGGCCGAATTTGGCCGAAACATGTCGCCACAATAAAGTATATAATATACATTAGTTGGTGTTTGACGGTATTTAAATTCTTCTTTTGAGTCCTGTAAATCTCCTACAGGCCTATAATTTTCTATACCCTTAGTTTTCTTCTATCTTCTGTTACCTCAGTTGCAGGGCCAGTGACAGGGGTTTATTAAAGTTCATACAGCGATCAGCGATCCACCACTCTTTCGTAGTTTACCAACCATTTACTGCACAAACCGATGTTGTGCTCCATCACGGAACTTAATAATAGGAAACTGACGAACGGGGGGGGGGGGGGGGGGATTATAATTTTTTAAATTTTGTTGTTGGGAAACGTCATCCACTTTTCTTTTTTTTTTTTTTTTTAATAAAAATCTTTAAAAAAACAGGCTT
>Ga0123352_10001820_pt1 | contig 28938 bp, 9 predicted proteins | sample TergutLab28metaG_FD_89700 | JGI IMG/M metagenome (GOLD analysis project Ga0123352, IMG submission 89700) | Labiotermes labralis P1 segment gut microbial communities from Petit-Saut dam, French Guiana - Lab288 P1 | ecosystem: Host-associated > Arthropoda: Insects > Digestive system > Gut ... | reverse complement strand
GTATGTGTGTGTGTGTGTGTATGTGTGTGTGTGTGTGTGTGAGAGAGAGAGAGATGACAGCTGAGGTTTAAATCTTAAAAAAAATAAGAAAATATGTTTAGGAATTGTGAATGGTGAAAAGGCGAACATTAAGAAAACCACAGTAATATTTAAATAACCTTTTATACATGATTCTTGAAAACAGCTTCGTGGTTTGTATTTGAGATAGAGGGCCACGTATATGGAATTTATAGCAGGAGACAAATGGCAGGCACTTTGGCATGTCTAGAATCATTAGTTCGAAGACCACCCGGTGGGGAGTACTGGTATCGGTCGGAAAACAATTACATTAGCGTCTGTCCTCGATTTGAAAGGTATGTTAATTGGCAGCAAGACTGGTTTTTGTAACTTTATTAAAATTGATTTTAATAAAGATACAAAGAGAAAAAGGAACAGCGAAAAGTTCTAATCAAAGAAGAAATATAAACATAATTTCTGTTAAAATAAACACAGAACCACATATTAGCAATTATCATTTCATTTCCATACTTTATTGCCATGTAGAATAATAGCTGTGGTCAAAACATATTGTGTATTTCCTCTAATAACACGTTTATTTACTGAACTTATGCACAAAACAGCAGTATATATTTTTTATTCCGTTATTTGCACTAAGCTAACTTTTTATACACTGAGGGCTGCTGAATGGCATAAAGCGTGTTATATATTTGGTTTCTTTAAGTGGTATTATACGATCTATTCTCAAATATCATTAAGAAAATCCATGGGGATTAGTCAGTTCTAATCGCGTTTTAGGCCCAGCGGTCTGATGTGGCGGATGTACACGCGATGCGCAGAATGCCAAATCAGACGGTGAAAAGTTCTGGCCCGCAAGCTTAGTTCGCGTTTAACGCATCACCATCGCCAGGTTTCAGAGATTTTTCTGTAAATCTTATATATCTATACAATTATGTAAATAAAATCGCGTGTTTAAACATACGAAAAACCATTCTTAATCTGAATAGCATAATTGTGTGTAAGTACTTAATAATTTAGTAAAAACACCCTGCAGGCAAAACAGTGTGATGGTTACAAGTATCGGCTTATTTTGACAAAATCATCAGGCCAACTCGAGCACTGTAAGGAATAATTCAACCTGTAACTGTAAGTGGAATGTACGAGTACCTAAAACTTGAGATCCCATCTTAGTAACTGACCAACCTAATGCACAAATTCTTGTTTTATAATAAGTTTATTATATTTCTCTACATGTTTCGAGTACTATGTGCTCATCATCAGGAGGTCAAAATTGTAAAATACAGCATCTGGTGTCGTCACACATGTGGCCGTCCCGTGCACAGGTTGAGAGAGGACTCCTCTCTCAACCTGTGCACCGGACGGCCAACTACAGGTGTGATGATACCAGATGTTGTATAATACAATTTGACCTCCTGATGATGAGCACAACAGTGCTTGAAACATGTAGGGGAATATAATAAACTTATTATAAAACAAGAATTTGTGCATTAGGTTTGTCAATTTCTAAGATTATACTGAAATGCACGGTTAGCAAAACATCAAAATTTGAGAGCCCATGTACATACACTTTTTTTTCTCTTGATTACTATTCTAAAAGTACGCACTGCAGGTTTTTTGTTCCATATTTCTATAAAGCTACTTTGAAATTGGTATTTATTTTACAAGTAAGTCATTACTGTTTCTTTCATATCGTTTTTATTATGAAAATTGTAAAATATTTTTATCTATAAATATTGAGGTTTCTTGTATAAATGTATTTTTTTATTATTTGTAGAATGTTTTGTGGACTGTGTAAAAAGGCATTAGGTTTAAGTGTAATAATAATAATAATAATAATTAGTTTTACCTGCCTGTATGGAATATGAGATTTCTAAGATCAGTAGTGTTAGTTATTAGAAACAATTTTTTAGAACTCTTCTATTTTTTGTGTTGATTTTTGTTGTAAGTCGTTTTTGTTTTGTACTAGAACATCTAATTTTCTTACATCTTATTTTTCCTTAATATTTAGAAAACCAAGATGCACGAAGAGAACACAAAGCAGAAATGTTAATGACAATACAATACAACACAACATTCACCCGCAGGAAAAACATGTCCTGGTTTATACAAAAAACACACGGTACTATTATAGGAATGTTTTTTTTTTGTTTCTCTCGTCTGGCCCTCTGGTGAATCTGGGCGTTGGAGCAGCTTCCTGCCCCCCTCCCCACACCGCCCCACTTAACGCTGCAGAGATTTGTCTGTGTGCCCATTTCTTCGCCATATGTGATATGAAACGGTATTCGTCGCTTAAAATTGATACGATAAAAAAAATGAATGAGTGATCCAGCCCCGGAAACTCGAGATTTCTGCGCCGGTTTCAATCACGGCAGATGTGTGCGATAGTAGCAGGTGAATCTCCATAGCCAAGGATTACAAACTAAACAAATTAGAACAGATTGAATGATTTGAAGTTCTACTCCTAATGCTAATGAGTTACACTACTTACGCCTTTAATGAACCCGATATTTGTACGCCTCGTTTTCACATAGCTTTTTGCTTACGATTTGGCAGCTGTGATCGCTTTACCGTTACGTTACGCCATAGCAAGCATAGAGAATTAGATTACATTAACACACATGTATACTGCCCAAGTTCAAAGGCACAAACGTACTTTTAGAAAAAAGGACCAGATGGACAAGGTATTAAACCTGTGGCATGTAATGAAATTGATGACTCCACCGCATGCTAAATAATCATATCAAGATAATATAGGAGATACTGAACCGGACTGTGTCCCCGATCACCAGCAGAAGGTGTCACCCAGGAGCAGGCGGCACGATCAATCTGTTACTGAAGTACTGATGTAAGGAAGACCACTAGTGTCTTGAACAGGTGTACGTGGCACCTATGTTTAATACTTTGTAGTGTTGACGTGAATGTAAATTACACACCATGAAGCAAAGTAGCACGACGGCTTTGAAACAAAAATTGACTCAAAAATATTATTTCTCTCTTTAGTTATATTTAACGGGGACCGCGGTAGCACAGTGGCTAAGCTGCTGTGCTACAAATTGGAAAGTTGCTGGTTCCATCCGAGCTGGTGTCATTGGATTTTTCATTGACATAAAATCCTTCCGATCGCACTATGGCACTGGGGTCGACTCAGTCTCTAACAGAAATGAGTACCAGGAGTGTTTCCTGGGGGTAAAAGCGGCCGATACGTAAGGCTGACAATCTTACCACCATCCTGTGCCGTTGTCATGAAATCTGGGAACCTTAACTTCCTGGAACCCTCTAGGCCACTCCAGGCCTGTAACGGGACTGCTATATATATATAGTTATATTTAACAAAATGGGGTATTTTTAGAAGTATTTTATTCACAGTTTTAGTGTTTGCATTATATCAGTAAGACCACATCTGTCCTTCTTAATAAATTACTGCAGTCTCGAATGCAAATTTCCCTTTACCCGCCGAGTCATCCACCTCAGTATTAATGCCAGCTCTTCTCTGACGTTTCCATCACATTAGACGATATTCCTAGGGTTCCTGAAGTACATTTCACCCTTGAGGTATCTCTAGCGGAGGTCGTCAACAAGGGACAAAACAGTACAGAAATTTCCCACCATTAATTCTGCTGCAGAACGTCCATCGATTTTCTTGCAGTGTGATCCCACGTCTGTTCTTGACAGAACCGCAAGTTTTTGAGGTCAAGGCCGTGCTATCCGGGCTCTGACTGTAGGATGATGTTGCATATCACCTCGGCGTAGCGATACATTTACCGCAATGCTTTTGTCATCCGAAAAAGCAGGGAAGTATCACCACATGCGATGCCTCACCACAACACGCAATCAGCTTTTCCTTGTGCAGAGGCAATTAGCGGAGCTTGCTGCGATTTTGTATTGTTCAGTAGCTTAAGTTCTGCTTGTTAATGAAGACTGACATTAGGCAGTGTGCTTCATCTGTGAGTATATTTGAAAAAAGTACTGTGAGATGTGATAGTCCGTGTCTATCTTGAGGAAGAAATGGTTAGAGTAATTTATTGTACCAGAAATCGGAAACAGCAGAAGGTGACGAGTTTGATATCTTAGGTAAAGTAGCTGACCACAAAAAGACTAGTCTAATAATGTGTAGAGAACAATACACAGTCAGTTCGCTACATTATTGTACAGGGTCATTCTAAATGATTGTCGGGGTTTTAACAACTTGTCATACACAATACACTTGAGATAAAAGTATATATTTTTTTTATTTAATAGAACAGCACTCCAAGTTTTTGTCACATACCTTACAGGTGCTCTATATGTGCACCATTTGTGATTCTACAAACATAAACACGATAATTGAGTTCGTTCCAAACTGTTTGTATCATGTCAGCGATGATGGTTTCAGTGGCTGTTCTGATTCGTACTTTCAGTTCCGGGATACATGCGGGAAGAGGAGGAACATAAACCTGATCCTTGACATAACCCCATAGAAAGAAATCACATGGGGTCGCAGCTGGAGAACGAGGTGGCAGTTGTTAAAACCCCGACAATCATTTCAAGTAAACCTGTATAATCGAGGTCTGTCACAGGAGGTAGACACGAATTGGACGTACCATTCTGCCCACGAACTATTGCCTTTCCATTTGCCAGTGAAGACATAAGCACTGAGACACAGAGAAATGCAGTTCTGCCTGTCGTTTGCTGTGGATATGAAACCTAGTATGTCATATTAAGGGAAGAATACAGGCTGAAGATTTCGAAAACAAGGCTCTGAGAGAAATATTTCGGTCTTAAATGTAGGAAGTAACACAAGACTGGGGAAACAGGCATGATGAGAAGCTTTGTGTCCTCACAAAATATCTTCGGGTGATAATTATAGTAGGGAGGTTTCGAAGTGCAGGCAGTGTTGCAACAATGACGGAACAGTGAAATGTATACAGAACTTTGGTGTGGAAATCTGAAAGTAAGGCAGCCATTGGGAAAGCCTACATGTAGATGGGGGGATAAAATTCAAATTTATCTAATAGGAAGAGGACAGGATAGCATGGACTCTTTTGATGTGGAACAGGATAGGGGCAAATGGTGGGCTGTTGTGAAAACGGAAATGAACATTCGATTTCCGAAAAATGCGGTAAATTTCTCGATTAGATTAGGCAATCTTAGCTTCTCAAAAAGGACTATACCCCATGGAGTCAGTGAGAGAAAGGGATGTAGCCGATATAAATGTTAGTTTCTGTATTAGTGAAAGATACTGAGTTAGAATAACAAATGAGGTAATGTTAAAAGTAAAAATGTCATATTATTTAGTGTGAGATTTGAAATGTTGGTATTGGTATCGCTGAGTTTTGAATTCCTCCACAACAAGGATATTTATTCTAAGTGAGAGATCCTTGTTGTATAGTTTTCTCATCTCGAAGGTTTCTAACCTTTCATGTTAATATTTATGTACTTGGGAATATATTGATCAGTTTCGTGTATATTGTAAAACCAATTAGCATAATTATTCTTTTAAGATCTTCCATGTTACACACTCGTAAGAAAGAGTTTTACTTGCTTGTTTATTATTGATAATTTATAATCTTTTGGGATGTTACGTTGTGCCTTGGTCAAGCAGTTCCCGAAATTTCGAGGCATAATCGTGTCTTAATCTTTAGAGTGAAGCAGTAAAATGTCTTTTAAACCGTTTGAATCTGGAAGTGAAGCTCCTACGAACCCTGGGCATGGCAGGCACCGCTTGTCACTTTACAGAAGACCTGAATCTAAAGCACGTGTATACTAGTATATTGCCTTTGTTCTATACTTTTCGGACATTCTTCACACGTCTTCAAGCGTACATACGCGCAGACATACACACAAAGACGAAGTTGTCTTTTTCCTTAACTCCCTTCCTGGATCCAAGAAATAATTTCGCAACGTCAAATTCGGGAGGACGTGACTGATGTGATGAATCCAAGCGAATAAACAAGCTACACGATGTGTGTGTCTAAGGTTCAAGCTTTCTGGGGTGTTACACTGTGTCAAAAAGTTAAGAGTGACCGATGTTTCGGTGACAGGAATGCCTTCGTCTTCTGGGTCATAGAGTGCAAGAAGGTGTCACCTTTCTGCACCCCTGGATCTTGAGTTAAAGGCTGTAAAAGTAAAGCTATCTCTGAAGAGGTCTGGACTGGCTCTTAGGGCTCCAGAATTTTGAGGGTCCCAGAATTTCTAGACAATCGGCACGTGAGAGTGGCATGGTTGTCAGCTCCTGGTACTCATTTCTATTAGGAGATGAGTCCACCCTAGGGCCATGGTGCCGCCGCAAGGATTAGGTTAGTGAAGAATCCATTACCTCATCGGGAACTGAAGCCGTGACCTTCCGGATTGTAGGGCAGTGCCTCAACCAACTGCACCACCGCTTACCTCGGTTTGATCCTATGAACTAGATCCTATGAGCTGTCGGTAAATGTTTAACTTTGCCAAGACATAAATAAGTAAAAAACTTAAATCTTCAGCAACACCGCTGTAAGAACATCAGTATTTTGCGCCACTTTTGTTTTTCACCGCGACACAATGTTGCTATAAGGTCGGGCACCTTGGCACATACGGCCACTTCTAAAAGTTCTTAGGACAGGAGGTAAATGAGATTTGACAAGGCAATTAATCCTTCATTAGGTATGTTGATAGCACGCGTTGACGGCAGTAACAGGCGTGTAGTCTTGTTAAAATAATGTAATCTTGCGTGTTACGTGTCTTATATATGAGAAGACTAGACTGGAGACCTTGTACCAATACACTTCTTATAAATTATCATTATGTAGTTAAGTATTTTTTTGCAGTTTTCTGAACTTATATACAAACCTGTTCAATTGAAGGACCACTTCTTCATCTAAAAGACCGTCTGGCTTATTTCGTACAAAAAAGTAGAGTTAGTATCCGGTTAAATTCCTGCGTGTTTGCTTGCACGATTACTTAAGGCATTCACTCATTTCTGTTACACACACTTCCGGAATAAGGACTGGACGCCTACGATATTTTCCTTCGAGATAAATTGAGACCAGTGGGTATGGATTCATCCGGCTTGGGGCTGCTGTGGGCGCGCCGTGGTGCATAGACAAAGGGGAAATTACGTAGAAATTTTATTATATTCTTTATTCTGCAGAATAGAATATTATTTATTTTTAGTTCTACTACTGTTTCACCATACACATACATGGATTTAAATCCCGTCTGAGGCGTTCTGTCTTCTGGGATGTTAGGTCGTTTAACAACCCAGAGAGGCGAACATCTCATCTACACCGCCCCGGGAGCCTAAAATCTAGCATAAATCCTGTTTGTGCTGTTAGCACTTGAGTTAATCGTAACGGTCTCTGTTAAAAATAGCTCGGTATATTGCTAGGTTAAAGTGGTAAACCCATCTTATAAACACTTTAGAATAACCCGTTTTATGCAAGATATATTATTTTGGATGTCATCCACTTGAAGTAGAAGTTTTCGTATGTTCTGAAGTCTTTTGTGCAAATCCCTTTCCGGAAAATATCTTTGTTTGTGGGGCAAAAGTTGAAGGACTTCCATCATGGGTGAGTACATGATTTACTGTGACACTAACATATATTTATGTAAAAAAGCCTAATTATGTTATATTCAGTATGTTGATATGTCACAAACAAATACTTCGATGGAAGCAACCTAAACTATGTAATATAAATTGAAATACTTTCAATCATTGTCACAAATTTTACGGTGCTGTTTGAGTTGAGGAAAAGAGCTACATGGTAACCTTGCGCATAATTATGATGTGGGTCCAGGTGAATAAGCTAACATATTGTTTCTTGCAACAAAGACTTAAGTCGCATTAAGTGTCGATATGTAACCAATATGGACTGTAGCCAACTCTTAACCGTCACTTGTTCAACCTGCATAAAACTAAAACATAATGGGATAAGTCTTTGTTTACTTTCGTCCCTGTACTAACTTTCCGAAACTACTGGAGGATATAAATTACTTTTTGGGAATCTAAGCAAGACCTCCTTTCTTCTGGATGTTACGCAACGTAGATACGTAGTTAACGGCGTTTCGGGGCAACCTATCGTTCCCATCTTCAAGGGTCAAGCATTCCAAGAAGAATGCCGGGAACACTTAGGTACGCAGTTTTCTAGGGAACAGTAACAAGTTTGTTGAGTAATTTTAATTTCGATTCTTATTGGTGTAACATTCTTTGAATGGACTGCAAGCTCACGTCTTAGTTTTGTCGGAGACAGCATATTGTTAATGGATTTACACGTAAAATAAAATATTGACCTATTAAGATCCACGTTTTACTTCAGACATGCCTTCGATTTGAGGAATACTATTGCCTTGTATGTGACATAGTAGTCTCATTTAAATTTACAACATTTCTGTGAAATCTTATTGCTTCCATCTTCTATCCCGAACGTGAGAAAATAGGTTCTTCCGAAACAACCCTAACTCCTACCATATTACCGTATTTCACACCCCAGAAACCAAAATGCATAGTCACCTTCGACAGAACCTGAAATCTCACGTTTTCTAATACGTTAAACAGTGGAAAAATCATTATCTAAGTTCATTTTGTATTACATCTAAACTCATTCGTAACGACTATCATTGTGGCATAGTTATTTCAAATACATATTTTAAAACAGAATTTTATGTAAGTAATAATATTTCTAATTATCTTTATCGTTGCACCGTGTATTCTATAGTTTATTTAATTAATACACCAACAAGTGCACATATATTCATTTAATGATCTAAAATTCACATTAAAACACTTAAAACGTTCCTACATATTTCGATCATACGATCATCCTCAGGGAGCATACATTGTTCCGTGCTAAAGTTACAGTTTAAAAACACTCAGTGATTTACATCGTTACGTTGAGTTGGTGCTGTAGCAGCATGTCTTGTGTATTGTGTGTGAGTCGTATACTGTTCGGAATGAGCCTGGCTATGGATGTGCGTTGTGCGATGTATAGCGTGAGACTGAGTGTTTTTAAAGTATAACTTCAGCAAGGAACAATGTATGCTCCCTGAGGATGATCGTATGATCGAAACATGTGGGAGCTTTTTAAGTGTTTAATGTGAATTCTAGATCATTAAATGACTATATGTGCATTTGTTAGTGTATTAATTAAATAATATTTCTAATTATATAAAGAAGTGGTATTTTTGTTTCCTTTATGCATATGTGCTGCCCATCCAATTCACTTTTAAGTTATACACATAAATTGATTTATCGCGGCCCCGAGCTTAGGGATAAAAGATACCGGTGTCCGTAGGATCGATAGCCGACGTTATGCTCCTGCTGTTGCCGCTGATATCTAAGCCACTAGAGCGGGCACGGACTAATTAGTTTTCTATTATTAGTGTACTCTGGATCTCAGATGGTTTCAGCGTAATTGCGAATATCTTCGGCTTAACGGAGAGTGTGCTTGTGATAACGGTTTGCCAAGTATTCCTCACGGATAGCATGTAGACCAAAGCTTTTTATACAGTACAGGTATGCGCCACATAACGACGTTTCGGTCAACGACGGACCGCATATACGACGGTGGTCCCATAATATTCTAATATAATATTATAGTACCACTGTGTTACAATTGCCTACCGTATTCAGTACACTAACATGCTGTGCAGGTATGTAGCCTGGGAGCAATAGGGTATACCATATACTCTACGTGTGTATTCGGCTATACTGTACTATCTAGGTTTGTGTCAGTACACGTTCACACAACAACGAAATCGCCTAACGACGCATTTCTCAGAACTTATCCCCGTCGATCAGCGACACATATCTGTATTTCGTCTCGGTAGGGCCGTATATAAGAGCAGTGCACACGTACGGAATAGTAGACAGATTTCGAATGATGGGGCTATGGTAAGGAGCAGAAGTAAAGTAGGAAATCATGCGCTTCTCTGTGACGAAACGTGGTTTGCATTAAGAGAGACAGTGACCTGCCAAAGAATAGGCGGTACTCTTCCAAATATCCCCGTACAGTACGTAATGTTTCTTTAAGGGTGCGTAAATTCGGAGTCTGTTGCTTTCGGAGAAGGAAATTCCAACACTGAAGTTCAGTTAATCAGCAATCTTATTCAGGTAAAAATTCAAGAATATACCAACAACTGCACTATATTACAATATCATGTTTTTACAGCTGAAAATCTAGGATTCCATCTTCTTTCGACCATTTACCGTGGGTCATCCTGAGGGAGTGTATATCGATGTTTGTATGAAACGTAGATTATGAATGGATAAAAACCTATTTTTCAATTCATAATCTACATTTTAAACAAATATCGATATATACTTCCTGAGGATGTTCCACACGAAAAGTTAGAAACATGTCGGAGTCCGAATGTTTTAATTGTAAAAACTTTATATTATAATACAGTGCATTTGTTGGTATGTTCTTGAATTTTAACAATTAGTGCAAGGATATGAACACCATAAAATCAACAACAACTAATAAACGCAGAGGAAATGCGAGAAAAACAATACTTTTGAAAAATTTGAAAAATTCGAAGAAAAATTGCTAGTGCATAACCTGGTTGTGTGTCCAGAAACATTTGCATAAGGTGAGCAGCCTACTTGAAAAACAAAGATCGACAATTCGAGGTTCTCTTATGAAATCCAGGAGGGGAAACCAACTTTAAAATCTCGGTGGTTGTTGATTTCGTAAGCAAAAGTGCTTCTGACAGCCGATATGCCCGGTGAAAGGACACATTATAGTCACGTATGAACAGGTGTTTTGTCGTAATATTTAAAGTGGAGTTTTAGGGCTTGTTTCTGTTTCACAGGGTGAGTGAAAAATGCACAGCCAAAGCTACAGAATGTGACAAATCACCATTGAAACACAAAGATGTTACTTGAACACAGGTCTTCTTGAAGCGTAACTCCGATTTCCAGCCTCCTGAAGATTAAAGAAAATATTCAAAGTTTCCTTTGGAGTTTCCATGCAAACACTGCAGGAGAGAGACTCATGGGACCCTGCTTTCTTCCCCACTTCCGATTGGCACTTTTTACCAATATTCCTACGTAACGTCCCTCACAGCTCTGGCATGATGTGAATCTGCAGACTGGGATTCATTTAGGATTGGTGTTCCATCACATTTTCTTCTCGCAGTTCGGGAATTCTTGACCAGCGTGTTTCTGGAACAATGGATAGGAAGAGTTGGACCAACAGCATGGCCTGTTCGTTCCCGTGAATTAAATCCTTTAGATTTTAATATATGGAAACATCTAAAATCTACTGTTTATACTACAGAAGTCAGTGACCTCCAGAGACTTGCAACAACAAATAGAGAATGGATTTCAGGTGATTCATAAGACACCTGTAATTTTCCAGCGAGTCAGGCAGTAACTATTCATACGTACTTATAACTTCCTGCGTGAAAGATGAAGGTGGACACTTTAAGCAGTTTCTTTACTCTTTAAGAGGCCGTAATTCGGAATCCATGTTTCAAAAGTTTCTGTGTTTGTAAAACTTCGTCTTCTTATATTATGGTTTCGGTTAACTTTCCGTAGGTTTTGCCTTACATTTGTCGATCAGGCTTTATTTGTGTTGCAGGTAGGTACGAGGGCTTGTTCAGTCCATTAATTTTTCAATTATTGCCCTAAACAGAGCGAGGATTCCTACAGTAACACAAATTACAAGAACTAAAGCCTTTTTTTTGTGTGGCGCTGCGGCCCAACGCGGACCATGACCTCCTCATTCTTGAGGTTTCTAGATCACACACGACGCACCACAGTTGGTAGGTCTCCTCTAGACGAGTGATCAGCTCGTCGCTTAGACTTCTACCTGACAACAAACAAGTGACACCCATCCATGCCCCCGGCGGGATTCGAACCCACAATCTCAGCAGGCTAACGGCCACAGACCTGCGCCTTAGACCGCGCGGCTACTGGGACCGGTAAGGCCTTTATTACGTTATCAAGTAATTTACTTTTTGTCACTACGATTACAATGAAATACTTTAAGAATTACATATGAACACTTCAAGTGGGTTGGTAGACTTTTCGGATTTACATGTGTGCCTTGTTTTTATCGGAATGCAGACGTTCTTACGAAAACGTGTAGTGGCCCCCAGACATGTAGCTTATGACTCAAAATGTTGTGCTACTAATTATAAAACAACGTTGAGTTTTGGGATCGTCTTATGAATAATAAAAAGCACTAAGTGGCATCCTTCGTGACTTGTTTCAATTTAAAGTCTCTTAAAAACAAAATCGTGATCAAGATATTTACTCTGGAATTAGATTCTGGAAACTTCGAACCCCCTGTCAAGTGTACTAAACATTTACCTAAACATCCGAGATAGGAAGAGTGAATGTGGGAAGGAGACAGTGTTAGAAGAAACCAGTATGGCACTGATTCTGTATTATTGCAGGAACCCTACTGAGGGTGGGGTCTTCGAAGGAACGAAGACGTTTAATCTTGCATACGAGTAGCACATCCACGTCTGGGAAAAACTTCCGAGACCTTTCTTCCTATTCATTAAAGTACACGGCGTCATATTCCATATATCTTTAGTCTAAGTAGTCAGAGCCCTGATAAACCCCAATCTCAAACAGCACTAATAACACAAATATTTGATATGATTCGTTAAAATGGTCGTGAAACTAAATATAAGACACTCAAACATCGTACCCACTCGTGTAGGTCTCTTCTAGGGTAAAGCTGATGTAATAAGGCACGTCAAAGCGGTTGGAATTTGAAGCTGAAGTATAGCCGTGATGGGGCATAGGGGATAAAAACAGTTAATAGTCTATGTATTGCGTTAGATTATGTTCTGGCTCTACTGCGCGACTCTATTGTCGCTACACAAGACAACATGATCAGCTGGACGTGAGATTATCATAGAGGTGTTGATGGCCATTTAAGTCTTCTTGGGTGTTGCGCCGTGTCGACTGGTACACAGCCAAACACATAAAGGCACTATGTTTCTACCAAATATCGGTAATATATTACCAGATTTGAATATTCAGACTCGAAGCTCTTGTTTTAGTTGGATGAAGATTTTTTTTTTCGTTATTTCGCTGGAGGAAGCTGTTCCGATTTGTAGTGCCTGTTTGACGCAGCGGAGAAAACTGCAAAAATAAATTAGTACCTGTTAAATTACCAAAATGTTTTGTTTGCTGGACATAATTTTGTGATAATTTGTTTGTTTTTATCATACGTCGCAGTACGAATCAGTGCCAGTTATATTCCCTGAACTTTCCCTTATCCATTAAAAAAATTCCAGCTTCGAGCTTTGCAGAACTGGCGACCATCGCTTCTTCCCTACTTTCTCGCCGTTGTTTTATTTCTGTGCTGTTTGAAACTTAACCTTTTGATGCCTAATGTCAACTATAGTGGTCGTACCGCACCGCTAACCTCTAAAGTTGCATTTTATATATTTATTCAACAAATATAGGCATTGAATATTTTAAACATGGTTTATACTCTCAGATTTTTTCTCTTCAAAATGCAGTTTGTTTCATAATTATAACATATTTGGTTCTTGTATTATTCACATTTTATATACAGGGTGTGTTAAAATTAAAAAAATAATTCCGGCGCCAAAAGGTTAATCATGTCACTGACACCTCACCATATTGAATTAATTTCTACGCTATATAAGACTGGCCGAACTTAGTCACAACCACAGGCCTACTAGCCATTAGTAAGACACATACACTGTTGCCTGTGACATGACATCAGTCGCAAGTATGGCAAATTGTCGTCGCATAATTACTAATCCCACTCATTCACCGAGGTCTTGGTGGTCAGGTAGTTAGCTGTCGGGCTTTCGCCGCGGAAACCAGGTTTCGATTCCACGCCAGCCAGTGTGAAGTCTGTCACGGACAAAGTGGCATTTGAACAGGTGTTTCTCCGAGTACGTCGGCTTTTCCTTTTAGCTTCGCTCTACAGAATCTCCATACCCATATTTTATTGATCTAATACCGAGACTGTGTGGTCCTTGCAACTGATAGCGTCGTTAAATAAAACACTTCCACCTATTTCTTCAGACATTTTGAGCGTATGCTGTTGAGGACACTGAGGAAAACGGGCCACGACGGAAATATACAGGACGAATGAAGGGCAACAAGTTACAAGAAGAGGGTGAACTAGAGAAGCAGAGAGCGTACGAATTGGCAGAAGAAGGAAGTAAAGGGGGAGATCGTAGTTAGGAATAAAGAATATGGAAAAAATAAATTTAAAAAAAAAGGCCAAGCAGAGAAAGAGGAGTCGAAAAGAATGAAAACGTGGAGGAAGAGAATAGAAAGAAAAAGAAGAAGAAGACAAAACTATCACCAGCATAAGGAACATTTAAAGAGGCTGCGCAAATTGTTGTGAGAGTGTATGATTGATGTATGAATAAATTATCTGGTTTAAAACATGCAAAAAGTGAATTAGAGGTGTTGACTTTTGACGTGGAATTAGGTAGCTTCTATCTCCAAGGACACTGCCATTTTGTTGAGGACGGTCTAGCTCTATCCAAGGGACGGGGTCGTACGTGCTAAAAAAGACAGGCGTAAATGGTCAGCCCCAACTCTCGTACCTGCTGACCGTGGCTCGAGAGCTGTGCCGTTAAGACAACGTTAGATTAATATCGGTTGTCAGGCAGATTGGAAGAGTGGTTTGTTAAAAAAAAAAAGCGTTTTAGCCTTGGTCTTCAGCACGTGGTGTTGCTAATGATACTGATTTCAATTAGTACACAGTGCTTAACTATTTTTAAGTCCAGTGATTACTCTACGTACTAGCCGGATTAACATTCAGTACTTCTGCAGTATGCCGATAGAATGTATGTCCGTGTTATTTTAGTTCCCAGAAGAAAGATTATTTCCACGCACTACATCAACTTATATGTTACTGTAACAGAGACGTCGTGCGCTTACCGCCACATTGGGTTCCTATGCTTTGAAGGGAAGTGGAAAATATGTGGCTTGACGATCTGATCTGTATTTTCTAAGTAAAAAAATCTAATTTGGCTTTGGCTACGTCAGTCTGCTTAGTTCTTAAGACAGCACGAATTTTCGGAAGCTGACTTTTCTTCTGTAGTCAAGTGAGACAAGAAGAAGCGCCCAATCTGTTTGCTCTCATACACTGGGCACCACAGAGAAGCAAATGTTTTGAGGTACTTACCTTAGACCAGACCTTGTCCATAGACAGTTACAAGAACATAGATATTGAAAGGCTAAAATTTAACTAGAAGACTCGGAAATAAAAACCTAGAATTTAGAATCAAGAAGATAGAATATTCCCCAAAAATATTTTTCTTTCAATTAGTCGCTTATAAACATTAGAGCCCTCTAAAATGGGCTTTATCTAGCTCAGGATGGTGTACAGTGTCCTTCATAAAAGGATAGGATTTTTTGGTTATCTAAGGAGTTGCTAGCTTCTCGTAGAGGACTACGGTGCCTGCAGATAAGTGCAAACCTCTTTTGTATGAAAGTAGATAACCAGACGCATTGTACTAAGGTTTTTTTTTATAAAGGTGAGAAAACTGTAATGGTGATCCATTTGCAGGAAGGGAATGTTGGTGAGAAAAAAACAGGAGATGCCTAACACACAGCGAGAAACGTTCCCTGACATACTGCGTTACACGCAGATTAGATGATTTTTGACTAGGACGCTACGTTCAAGGGAAAATTATTGACGTATGTAACGTGTATGACGTACGCAAAGTGTATGAAGTGTGCGGGGTACAGGTGTATTCGTAAATTGTGCGTAATTAAGGCTTAAGTGTGTGTCATGCTTGCAAGGAACCACAGTTTAGAGACTTTTTTAAGAGCGGGAATATAATAAAATTGCCGTTGAATGAAGACACCTTCTTGAGGCAAAGTTAAAAAAAATGTAAAATTACCCGTGTTCAAATTTCGACCCTAATACTTGTTATTACCACTGATATATTTGTGGTTTTTCTCAAACCCTACGGGCAAATTTTCGAATATTACTGTAACATAGAGAACGACCTCCTTAGCATATATCTATATAAGTTCATCATCAAGGATGATTCCTGAAGACACACGCTGCTGCTCCTGTATATGGAAAGTGCCGTTAAACGAGCCAGGAATTACGCGCAGTTGGATTGTGCTGATATCCAATTAATTAATTTCCAGAGACAGCAGTGGAATATTTCGCGACACCTTGTCAAAACCACTCGTAGTGTGTGTGTGTGTGTGTGTGTGTGTGTGTGTGTGCACCTCAAGACAATTTCTGGCACATTTTTGATTCCTCCCGCCCCACTGTTTTTTGTGATATTGCCGGAAACAGCGCCCCGGCGCGTAGGATGGCGGCAGGTGTTTATGGGCGCCACCAGAAGTACGGCACGCGCCCTGTTTATGCAGCACGAGTCAGAGCCGGCGGCACAGAAGGCCTTGACAGGAGTACTACTGACACTGCGGGCAGCAATGTCGCAAGCGACAGTTGCAACTGTATTGTATGTTGGTCTTTATGGATGTAATCCTCTTGTGTTTATTACTAAACAAACCACATTTATTCAGTCTAACACAACTTACGTTTATTTTAACTCAGTTACTTACCTTTACATGTATGCTGCATGTTTCGGCCTGTACTGTGTACCTTACCAAGGCCTCCTTTGTAATTTTTTTATTGACATACCCGAGGACGGCCTAAGTAGAGGCCGCAACATGTGGCATACATGTAACGGTAAGAATCTGAATTAAAATACACCTGTTTTGTGCTAGACTGAGTAAGTGTGTTTTGTATTGTATTGTAAGTCGTATGCTGTTTGCAGTGTTCTGTTTAACATTTTTGGTAACTGAAACCCGCACAAGATTTCACAACGCGGTCGAAACAGCCTATATTGGATTTGATTTTCTTCTCAGGTGGGGAATTTGCTAAAATTATAACCCAAACATGTACGTGGCTGGAGAGGGGTGACGAGAGTTGCGGCCGCCCCAGGCAGCAGAATTAGCGAAGAGTAAAAAAGGTAAAGATTAAGTGATCCCGTTACAGGCCCGGTGTGGCCCAGAGGGTGGGTAGCGGTATAGCTATACTCTTCCATGACCGCGGCATTAGAAGGGGGTGAGTGGTCAGCAGCACGCCCCGGCCGCACTTTACCTCCGGGAAAGACCCGGTACCCATTTTACAGGAAGCTGGGTGGGCCCCAGGGCTGGTCTGGACGAGCGGAAAATCTCGTCCCCACCGGGAGTCGATGCAGGATCATCCAGCCCATGGTCAGTAGCTATACCGACTGAGCTACCGGGTCCACAATTAGCGTAAAGTAAATACTTTAAATGAAAAAAGTTATTAGTCTTCGCTTAACAAACGTTAAGTCATTTAGCAAAGTGAAAGGGAATTCCATTACATTATTGCGATTTTTTAAATTTATAATTTTTTATTGGCGACTATTGTGTTTATTTTTCGCAGGCACCAGACGACCTAGTTAGCCACTGGCTCCTTTCACATGTTGTTAGCCTAATTTGGTTTGATTTGATTATAAATTGCCCTAGATTATTTTCCTAACGCGGTATTTACTTACATTAATTATTGTGATCATTTCTATCTTCAGTCCGCAGAGTCATGAAAATCTGTGTACGAAGAAATAAAAAAAGTACAGTTTTCTCTGTGCAGGGAGTGAAGGTGTGTAGGGGAAAGGTGGTATAGATCCACTCATTTTTAAACACTGCAGTATAAGGGAAACATGGCATTATTTACGCGTCAAGAGCTTACCCCGGCGGAAGGGCCCCGGATGCCTGTTAAGTAGTAGTATGGTTGGGTCAGAGAGCCTATTTTGACGTTTTGGAGAAGGTAAAAATATCTTGCCTCTTCAGGCAGTGAACCCAGGACTCCTCGACTCTCCTGCCGCTGCAGTCTTTGTATCGACCAGTCTCTCCTGGCCCCTAGGCAGATAATATCAACAGCAGTCTCTTATGGGTTCTGTGACTGTAAATTCATACTAGGGAAGACAGTATTAGAGTAAAATTTGTGCCATAATCTATAATGTTCTAATAGACGTATTCGTCATTATTATTGTATGCTCTTTTTTTGGATTGTCCTTTTCTCAATTTTCAAATAATCTTCTCATTAAAGATCACCTTGATTTCGTGCTCCAATTTAATTTGACGAATCTGTATTCTCTCGACATATATCGATGTCTTAGTGTGTCGCAAAAATTTTTCTTCTTCTTTGTCTTCTGGCATTATATTTCTTGGTGAACCTTAGCTTCTTCCAAAATTTTCCTCCACAGTTCTCGATCCTGAGACTTTCGTCTCCAGTTCCTCAAGCCCTTGTTCTTTAGACCTTCCTCATCTGACCCGAACTGCCTCAACTCAGGTTTTAAAGCACGTCGAATTCTCTCTCTTTTAAGTAGAGTGAGTGAGCTTCCTGCAAGGATCCAGTTCTCTAAAAATTACACCCATGCTAATCTGTCTTCTAACTGTCGAAACTATTCCACGTGCACCCCTCCCATATTCACTTAGTCGCCCGAACGATGAATTTGCATACAGCAGCTGTGACTGTCGACTTGTCTTCGGCCTTCGTCCACCGGCTGTAATTAAGCCTGTCAGAGGAAATAATTCTCTCATGTCTTATTGCGCCTTTTTTTTGTAGGTTGTTTAACGACACCGTCAGTATCTACATAGCGTGGAATGAATAATAATAATAATAATAATAATTTGCTGCAATTGGGTTGTTACTCGGTGGCAGTGGTTATTTTACATGTATACAAAATATGAAATTGGACAAAACATGAATAGCTGATGGTCAAAACGAACTGGAAATAAATGATGTGTTAGGAAGCGGATTTGGCCTATTTTAAGGTAATTCACAGGATTTTAGGCGGAGGGACTGAGGGAAACCACCAAATATTCCAGTCGGTGTTGTCGGTACATGGCTTGAATCACAACCGGGCACCTCGAATACTAGTCAGAAGTGTTGCTGCTTGAGCTAACTTGCAAATGTTTAAATGATTAAGTAGTAAAGAATCTGCCAGGAAAGGGCTATAAATTGTTATTTAATTAAACACATATAGCACTGTTGTAAATGAAGAGCTACATGCTTCGGCATCACACCAAGCCGTCGTCAAGCTAGTACAAATTTACAGTAGCTGGATGAGCTGATCCCAGTGGCCGCGCGGTCTAAGGCTTCAGTCTGCGGCAGCTTGCTTGCTGGGATTGCGGGTTCGAATCCCAGCGGGGCATGGATGTCTGTCTCTTATGAATGTTGTGTGTTGTCAGGTAGCAATTTCTGCGTCAGGCTGATCACACAGCCAGAGCAGTCATACTGACTGTGATGTGTTTCAGTATGATCGTTAAGCCTCGACAATGAGGAGGCCCTGGCCCACTGGGGGCTGTTGCGCCACGGAAGAAAAAATATATGGATCATGGCTTTATATGAAGTCTAATTGTGGCCTGTGCTGTGCTGGTATACTTCAGTGGATACAGTCGAAAAAACGTGGCCTGCCCAACGCCATAAGCCCACTACTGACCACCTAATAAATTAGTCCATGGAGGAAACAACCCCTGTTAGGCTCAACTAGTCCGAGGCTCCCTTTGGATTCATGGCTGAATGGTGGGTAGTGTAGCCTAATATTATACCGTTTGTAAGACTATGGGTTGTAAATTGAGGAAGGGGCAGTAGGTGCGTTCTTTCTCCATAACAACGAAGTTTTGTTTCTTACTACAAACTATATTTCGTGATATTTCCTGGAATAACCGGATACAAGTCTTTCTTGACTTCAGTTCACACAGTAAACCTTCCACAAGGGGGTCAGAGCCTTAAGGTCGGTAAGCACGAGTTCCTACACTCAGAGGGTCACAATCTGACTTACTACAGATCTACCAGGAAATAATAATGACAGACGCTATTAAATGGTGTCATCGCTTAGACTCGTAAATGAAGACAACTTCTCAACCTCTAGCCGGCATAGCCTTCTCCAGCAAGTGCCTTCTGACCTCAAATTTCCATTTCCATGGGTTTTTAAGTGATGATTTCGCTGCACTCTCAGTTCTTCTCCCTAAGTTTAGTGACACTTGTTCTGATTGCCAGGTTGGGATCCTGCTGAAATAGCTTTTTCATAACTTGGTCTGATCTACTGACGACAAGGAACTATATTTTCTGCTGATTATTGGGATGGCATAAACTGCTGCAATAAGTGGGGCTGGTGAGCAAATTGTGGTCAGTTGCCCAGTCTCGTAAAGTACGGGATTATGGTCTGGTATGCGTGTGTAAGGATTAACATTAGGTGTAGTGTTGTGTTGAATAAAATTCTTCGCTCCTTGTAAGGACCATACATTAACGCGGCTCCATGGAGCAATAGCTGGATATTAACAGGTAGTTAACAACTGCCATCAACACGACTGTTTAATTATGTTATACACATGAGCTACACAACTACATATTTCGGCCAGTAAGTGGTCATTCTCTAGTCATTAAAATACATGAAATTAAAATAGCAATTGCTGTTTCAGTTGTGGGAGTTCACGTCTCCAGTTCAGCCGTTGGTGCTATAATATACGTGTCAATCAATATGGGATGATAAAATGAATAAAATACATGATAAGTAATTTGTTAGGAAATAGTATTGACGTCGAGAAGGTGCAGTATATTCCGATCCAAATCCAAAAAATGCGGCATGTTCAGTAGGTGATTTGCGATAGAATGTCGGGGAAATCCGTTGATAGGTGAATTTTTTGTTGTGGAACTGGTCGTATAGATCCGTGTACACTCGTTGGCCGGGGGGGTGGGGGGGATGGTATGAAGTTAAGCAAGCTGGTGAGAAGCTTGTTTAACTCAATACCATTAATTTTAATTTAATGTATTTTAATGGCCTGAGGATGACCACTTGGTGGCCGAAACATGTAGCCATGTACCTAATCTGTATAACAGTTGTGACTGTTAACTAACTTGCAATATATACAATACAAAGAATGTCCAGGGTGAAGGCAATAGCTGAGTACATCTCCGACTCCATCTACACGTTACTGAATTTTTGGCACATTGCACCCTCACAAACTCCCTGTTTTATCCCCTCGTCCTCATGCTGGACAGTAAATGCAGTTAATTAACACACAACTTGTTCTTGTAAACAATAGATATTTTGCGGCGTGATATATTCTTAGAATTTTAATTTTTAGATGGTAATGTCGGCTTGATAAGGTCAATTTTAAATGGGACTCTTCTTATAGCACATAGGTCGACTTTTCAGAGCTCGTATTTATTTTAATGGCACGAGATTTATTTATTTTTACATTTGGTCAAAAAGTTATTATTTACTCGTTCTTTGGGTTTGGAGAGTGGAATTTGCTGGCAGCAGTAATGCATTTCTAAACGAAGATATCACTAGACCTTCGATCTTGTGTTATTTAGCACTGGTTGGTAGCTGGTACCGACGTTTCGGGAGAGCTTATCAGTCCCATCTCCAAGTGTAAAGCAGTCTTAGTAACCTACAAACAACATAAGCCCCATGATGTCCCAGAAGAACGAAGGCCGTCTTGACTACACCGCGACAGAAGCCTGAGATGTCGCAAAAGGCCATTAATTTTACTAAAACTCCTGATGGCTGCTACTACTACAGACACTACCAATTACGGTAAAGGTGGTTTGTAATTATGCTTAAAATAATATTAAATCTCGTGTTCCAAAAAATTGTCTCAACGGTTTTGGCTACGTAAAAAACAAGACTGGACCCACCTGAGCAGGTGTGTTTGGCGGTACTTTCATTTGGGAGTTACCTGATTTGAATTTCGTCTAGAAAAATATTAAGTGAGGAATATCGTGATATTTCTCAGTCGGAGTTGTGCTTTAAATAAAGTCACGAACACTTCTTCTACAACTGTGGCAGTTTATTAGTCTCTCACAATTTTACCATTCGATGTTATACAGGGTGAGCTAATGAGGGCGTTGTTACATAAAATATACATGAATAAAAAATGGGTTGCAAGAATGGGACCACTCCAAGAGTGCACACATTTTGCGCAAGCATATTTTGTACCTTAGCATTCTGCAATGCAATATTACGTAGCTACAGATCAGCAAACTAAAAAAATTCGCGAAAATGACAATACAAAAGCAGTGTGGCCCGTTAAGATGAGCCTGTCTGGGAGGATTAGATGTGCGGGGTGTGGAAGAGAATAGGACTGAGTACTTAAAGTTTGTCGGAAAACAGAAAAAGGAAAGACGTAACTGTTGAAGGAAGAATACTATTAAAAATTATTTTAAAGAAAGGGTTTGATGGCTTGAGCTGGATCAATGTAACGTAAAGACTGCTGGCTTACTGCTGTAGACAGTTTAACAGTTGCTCAGATTCTATGAAGACAGAAGTTGCGCGGAGCTACTTTGATTCTCGGCGAGCAGGATTCCACACTCACATTCAGGCGAACTTAAATATATCGGTGCTTAACATGTCAGGTTATGTGCCTAGCGAGGCACCCTTTCCTTTCAAGGCCATTTGACAGGTTCTTGCCTTTGCAGCAAGAATAACGAAGTGTAAAACCTAAACAATCCCTTAAAACTTTGATATGTGTACTAGAAGGAGAATGATTGCAAACGGTATGCGAGTCCGAATTCCATCGTGTGGTTTTTGTTCTCTTTACTATACAGACGTTTCAGGGGTTGTGTAGTTGTAATCAAGTCCAGATATGAACGAAAACAATTATTAGTCTGTGTCCTGTTTGTTACCGGGTAATAAATGTGGAATACAGAAAGGTGTGAAATTTAATTTGAGCGCTTTGCAGTGCCTATATACGATAGTCATTACAGTTAAATCGATGGTCAGTTACTGCAATAGAGCTTGTGGAAGCGATTGGATTCCTCATTCCCAATCTATCGTTTTAATTAAAAGAGTAAATTTAATTTAGTGTTTTGAATGTTCTCATTTCTTGCAGTCTTCTTTTATAAATATATTGTGTGACAATGGCAAGGAAAACCCAGTCGAAAATGAACGGACGTTCTGCGTGTGAATATTAGGATATCAATGAGTGTTTCTGTCTTGGTTATAAACAGTTATATTATGCGTGCTAAAATAGATGTAGAAGCAAAGCACAGTACTTTTAAGCGAATTACACTGAATCATTAAGATCAGTATCATGAGCGGAAGTTATATTCGTATTAAGTACAGGACTATCTTTAATGAAAATTAGTCAAACGAGGACAGCCAGATTTCTATCATCTTGACCAGATGACCCATGTTATAACGAATGTAACGAACGTGCCGACTCTAGTGACTGCTTCAGTAGCAGCTTTCTATTCCAAGGCCGGTATGTTGTTTCGCATTTATTTCTGTTTCAATACGTGCGTAAATTATGAAAATTAACGACTGTGGATTGCCTACATGACGGTTACATCTGAAGGCTATTAACAGCTTTACATCTTGAAAGTAATAAAGTCCTATTGTGGATTATTATTTTTCAATTTTTCCTTTATATTTTTTTGGAAAATCATTACTCACACTAATAGTGCAGGTAGAGACATACTGTACTTATAAAGCGGTACTGAGTCTCGTGTATTTGTTTTGCATCTCACGTTATTGGCGGAATGAGGGGAGAGAGAACGTAACAAGAAGCATGAGCCAGTTATGCAATGAGGAGTTTCATAGTTTCTATTATTGAGAAATATTATTGAAGGGAATAAGGATAAAGCGGGCGAAGAATGTAACAAGCATGGGGAAGTTAATGACGGCACAAAATATTTTTTCCGATAATCCGAAGGGGAGGTTCTGATGAGAGACCATGTGCGTGAGAGAAATTACAGTAAAAGAGGACATGTGATTAAGAAGTGGATATATGTGTGTCGGGGAGGTTTCACCGACGAGCTGTGATGAACACGGCAGTGAATTACAGATTCCAGAAAAAGCTGGAAATTTCTTGGGTAACTAAAAGACTGTCAGATACTAAAGAGGGATTATGTTCCATATACTAAGTTATATTCTGCTCTATGTACTAATTTGCACTATTCTCCAAATAATAAGCGACAGTTCTAGTAAGAGAAAATTTTAAGCTCTAAGCTTCAAATTTTAAATTTATGAACCCCTGTTGAATTTATAAAGCAGTGTGAAGAGCAATGTAAGTTTGTAAATGAGCATCGTGTCTCAGTGTTTTCAAAACTATGCTGCGCCGAGGCGTTCTACAAATTCATACAAATTTCTCAGTTTTACATTTCTTTCGCTATTGTATAAGACGCATCCCTCTGGGCGTGTCCATAGTAGGGTATATTATACTGCAAATAGGTACAGGTATTTAGTCAATAACACAACATTTTGACTAAATACCTGTACCTGTTTATTTATACACACAACGGGGGTGGCACATTTCAGAAATATTATGCTGCATTAAACCAGCATTGTTCTTGGGTCGAATGACTGCACAATAATCGGTTCTTACTGCGCTCCTTAGACAGAACACACGGCGATGTACAGATGCTTCGCCGCTCAAAAAAATAATTGTGAACCACCCCCTTATCTCATACGTCCCGGAATATGAAAGGAATTTTCAACCTTATTTTGTGTTACGTTCCGTTGTTTAGAATTAAGGGCTCTCATTAGGGAAGTGTATGTGTGTTATATTTTATTATTATGGAATTTATTTTAAGTTAGAAGCATAAACGATTGTGTACTGTATTGATATGGTGTTACTATTAACGTTTGTCACTTTTTTTTCCGCGTGACAAATTCCGATAGCTATTGGGTGGGCCCCACAGCCAATCTGGATGCTTTCGAGAAGAGATTTAAAGATGTTTCAAAAGATTTTCGGACTTTACGTAAGCCAATAGCAAGGCAATATATTGTAAAAACAACACTTAAACTTGACAAAGGTTTAACGTGTGACACCTCACTAATATATACCAGGACTTTTTCCACTATCGCTGAACACGAACACTCATAATGTTTCGAAAGCACACTGCTGTGTTGTTTCACAACGCTAAATACCGGAGGGCTAAAAAGATAAAAGTTACGTACAATGAACTGTTCTGAAGTGTTATATCTCACTACGACATTGAATTGTTATGTCCTCTGAAGTTGCTGTGTTACTTTTGCTTGTATAATGGTTTAGCCTGATGATAGCTTTAGTATAAGGCCGAAACATGTGACCAGCTATTTTAAAAATAGTTTTTAACAATAAATTTCTGTCGGTTTAGTGAAAAATGCATTTGTTTCCAACTTTTCACTCTAGCGCCGTTGCTGGGGTGCAGAGAAAACCCATTCCTGATGGGTCGCACGAGCACTCTAATAACGTTTGTTATCTCTCCCTCCAAGTTTATGTTTTACTGAAACCTGAAAATACAAAGGCAAGTAGCCTATCAAAAAAAAATGCAGGTGATATTTAGGAGCTTGTTTGTGTTTAGACATCAGTACAGGAATGCCGTACATGTGGGACAGGTGCATGTATTATAATGCACACAAGTGTCTGAGGAATCAGGGTCAGTCTGCTGCCAATGTCACGTACATGGAAACTTAAGGATGGACATGACAAGACTCTGTGGCCTTAGATATTATTCGATTCATTACAGACTAACTTGAGATCTAAGCCAAATGTCAGAACGTGGCTATATTTGTTTTCCTAGCCTGCCTGGGGCCGTAGTATCGAGAGGACTGTGAATTTAGGTCTTAAAATGACAAATTAAAGATAGTAGTTATTTCCATGGAAAACGATGTTGGATATTTTACTTCTTGTACCGTCTGTCGTCTCGAAGAATCGGGATTTCGATATCCTCCAGAGGCAAGAAATTTTTCTTTTCCCCGTGTCTTCCAGATCGGGCCTAGGTCACACATCAAGCCTATTATGATTACCAGGGTCACTTTTCCAGGGGGTAAAGTGACATGAGCGTGAACCTAATCCCTCACTTCCATCTGGTGTCAAGTTGAAGGTGGTATAGATTTAAACCTCCTTTCCCCGAACGTCATACCTGTCGCAATTCATCTTAAACACAAGAAAACTTGACCCGTAAACATAAAGACAGAATTTTGACCTTTTGCTGACCGTGCATCTCAGTGTATTTATCTCAGTATTTAACCAACTTGATGCACAAAATTTGTTTCACAATAAGTTTTGTTTCATGCCTATACATGTTTCGAGCACCATGTGCTCATCATCAGGAGGTCAAAATTGCATTACACAGCCTCTGGTATCATCACACCTATAGGTGATGAGCACATGGTGCTCGAAACATGTATAGGCATGAAGTAAAATTTATTGGGAAACAAATTTTGTGCATGAAGTTGGTTAAATACTGCGATAAATATAAGGACAGACGTTTTTTCGTTCCGTTACGTAAGTGGCAATTTCAACGGCACAAACTGACGTCATGCTGACATTAATTTCCTCTGCATTGATGTACTTCAGCTTGATACACGATGAAGATAGTCCGCGTTGTCCAAAAACAATCTTCGAAATTTTGCCTACGTTTGGCTCATGGGCCGTGTCTTTATAATTTGTACGTATTTAAGGCAGTTCATGGTTTATTCAATGAAGTTTTCATTTACATATTTTGGCACGTTTTGTTCCCAAGTTTTACCAAAACATACACTTAACTAATACCGAACTGCAGTTCATTTATAGTGCAATTGTGCATATAAATGTAGTATTCCGGATATTAGTGCGTTCTGACCAAGAATTGTTTAACTAAATGAAAACAACGAGAAAATGAACACATTAACTCCACTGAACACCATTCTGATTTTGTTGACAGCCGTTCTACTCTAAAACAAGCTTCTCTTTTTGAACGCAGCAACAAGATTCAGTATTTGTTTCACAAGATCCCGCGATTGCGCGTGAATTACGTCCACATTCCTTGAGTCTTGACACCGAATTGTAATTCTTAATTAGGTTTATAGTGTTAATATATTAAGAAGGTTTTTTTTAAATGAAGAGCCATTTAAAATAAAGCCGATAATGGTCTATTTGAGCATACAACTATGTTTTTGTGTAGAAATTTGCTGTCGTTAAATCGAGATGAACGGAAACTAATTTCACCTTACGACTTTAACGTACACATTTCTTCTCTAATGTAAATACCGTTTAAATAGTTCAGTCAATTTCGACAATGAAATATAAACACGAGCAGGAAGACGAATTTGACAGAGAGTTGTTGTCTGTACAATACACTTATAAAATTATTAAATATGAAGTTTCTTTGGGGGTAAATATAAAGAAGTCTTCTAAAATGTGATTTCGTAATTTTTTTTTTCAGAAGATAAATGAAATATGTTTCTCCTAAAGGTCGATAAAGTTTTGTTGAACTGTACGGCGTCACGTCGTAGAAGACGGTGGAGACAGTCATAATGTTTCTATACAAGAATCTTAATTTGAATTTTCGGCACGGAAACGACACCTCGTAGGAAATAAGCGAGCGCACAAAGAAACGAAAGCTAAGATGTCGCAACTGTACTTTGAGAATTTCATTGCCGATGGTTGATTTATCTGTATCTATTTACATTCACGCTGGGACGACTGTCCTTTCCCCATAGTTCCATAAAGCAGTGCTTGGCGCCTTACCTCATGTCAAGTCCAAGAATACAAATGATTTAGTTTGCATGACAGGGCAGCGTTGGAAGTATCATGGAATTTTTATAAGTTACGACACTCACGCCTACATCAGTTGAATCTCATCATCATTTTTTTATTTCACTCATACCTTGCACATTCTCACAGACACTACATCTACCAAAGAAATGCACTTAATAAAATGCAATTCGTAACAATTAATTTCTCAGGGTGTATTCTAGAACAAAAGTGTATATTTATCTCAGTATTTAACCAACTTGATGCACAAAATTTGTTTCACAATAAGTTCTATTTCATGCCTCTACATGTTTCGAGCACATGTACTCGAAACATGTAGAGGCATGAAATAAAACTTATTGTGAAACAACAATTTTGTGCATCAAGCTGGTTAAATACTGAGATAAATATACTGAGATGCACGGTCAGCAAAACGTCAAAAAAGTGCTTTTTAGTCACACGAACGATGTACGTGGTGATGGCTCGAGTCTGTTCGACTGATATATGCTGTCAATTGCTGTATGAGTGGCACAGCAATAACTGTTTGAATAGTAACACGTCTCTCTATCCTTACAGAGGTCTATGCTAATATCCATATAAAGAAAACTTATTTAAATTAATATACACAACTGATTACCTTTTTTTGTTCTTCGTCATGGATTTGGGTGGCAAATATTTTTATGTATTTTAAGACAAATCTATATCACACAGCAGAAGAGCATAAAACGAGACAAATGTGACACTGACAATGTCATAGTGGCACGTAAGGGGAGCTGGAAGTATAGCTGTATTCATTATTAACCTCGGTGATAGAGGAGGGTCAGTGGTCAAAGCCACGCCCCGGCCATTTTACAGCTTGGAAGAACCCTGGTATTCATTGACTAGGAGGTTGGGTGGGCCTCAGAGACGGTCTTGACGATTTTGGAGAAGGTAATAATTTCTTGCCCCTGTCGGGGTTAGATCCCTCCCAGATCGTCCAGCTCATAGCTGGTCATTATCCAGTGTGTTATCCTGGTTTCATAAATTATTTAGCCATTAGTTTCTTTATCCTTCACTTCTACGTTATCAAATGCGATTCAGATTTTTGTAGAGACACAAGAAACAATAATGACAGTTAATTGCTTATTGAGGTTTACGTGTCAATTTCAGAGTCTTTTTCGAAATGGTAAGCTAGCATTGCACATATGATCTTAGAAATTTAAGAAATTATACGAATTAATTTTCGAGTTATTTGATTATAATACTCTGTCAATAGACCTCCCTAGTCGTTGCTCCTTTTAGAGGAAACAGAGGCTATTGGGGCAGAGCCACTCCTAGGTGGTCTGAATGTAACCCTCATTGTTTTCCTTTGTTTTTCAATCGTCTAGCCCAGGGACTGGCAATTATTTTTTAATATTTGGGGTATTTTCAATTGACCGCGGGGTGCTGAGTCTCGCAAAAGTGATTCTGTAGTAGAAACCTTATTAAAAAGATGTCAGTTTCCTTTTTTTTTTTTTTTTTTTTTTTTTTTT
>Ga0123352_10001819_pt1 | contig 28939 bp, 15 predicted proteins | sample TergutLab28metaG_FD_89700 | JGI IMG/M metagenome (GOLD analysis project Ga0123352, IMG submission 89700) | Labiotermes labralis P1 segment gut microbial communities from Petit-Saut dam, French Guiana - Lab288 P1 | ecosystem: Host-associated > Arthropoda: Insects > Digestive system > Gut ... | reverse complement strand
CTTTTGAGCTGGTGTAGTGAACACTAAAATCAGAGCACAATGAAGTGCACCATAAACACTATTAGTGTGTGATAAAAACAGGGCACAATATCGGTGCAGTAATCACCGCCAACAGAGGAAAAGACAGTGCGTTAGCAAACAGAACTGAACAGGTAGAACCGCTGGGCGACACCTCAAGTTAATACTCATTTAGCAAATTAAGTCAGAGTAAAACAGCTTGATATTCTTAAGACTAGGTGTTGCTGTAATTAAGTGCCGATATGTCGTTTAATAGAAAAATATAATGAGATGTCTACTATTTTATTAGCTCTTATTACTTTAAAAATTTCTCTTGTTTCTTCGAGAAGGGTGTCCGGTTTTTGGAAACCAAGATACTCATCTGGTCATCGCCGTCGGGTGAGATCGTCTACAGCTCGACAGCAGATACCGAGATCACGTAGCCATATTTATATTTGTTGCGTTGGAAGCCATCGCTAGAACACCTGAATTTTAATCTAAAGAAACATACGTACGAGAACCCTGGAAAGTATTTTAATGTCTTCTAGTAAACATAATTGTGTGTTTCCAGACGCGGTTCTCGTTCTTACGAAATGAAAACTCATAGGTCATGTATATCTGACAGTGTCTTGGTAATAAATGGGTGAGTATGAGTGCTTTTGATGGCAATTCTACATGATATCAGGACCGTAATAAGGCGCAGGTCAGCCGGGCAGCTATTCTGGTGCCAACCTGCAAAAGACGTTAAGGTGTTTCTGGAATTATCGGCAATATGGTGTTAGTAAACTCAGTTTTCCATACCTGAAAAAAAATCCCCTAATATCCGCAATTTGGGCACATGGCCTCAAAAGTTTGCCCTCCCTGACCTAAACCGGAAATTTTTAAGGATATCGGTTTGTAGGGGCGCCAAATTTTTAGCGTGTCCGTAGCGCCTAGTTATTAGCATTCCCGGGACGCCTACGTGTCTCTGGCCGTCACAGCATGAGACGCAGCATGCAATAAAAGATCCTGAAAACGCCAATTAATCTGCTGGAAAAAATCGTCGTAACAGGAAATTTGGAGTAATTGCTGGAACTTAGGTTTTCATATCAGCCTGTCAGATGGCAACATACGGCAGCAGTCGACCTTCATTTTCTTTTATATTTCGGGTAATTATATTGTGTTTTAGTTGCAACTATATTCATAAAAAATAAATAAAAGATTTCTTCACGACGTGCAAGCGCTTTCACGATTTTGACTGCTGTTCGTATAGTAAGTTAAATAGACATGTCTCAGACTTCATTAGCTGTTACATTATATAAATTATTATTATTTAGTTGCACATCAGTTGCAAATTGTTATATTGTGTTACGTTATGTTAGTGTCGTTGATACGCTGAAAAAACAATATATTACTCTGAGATTTTATTTTATGGGTTTAACCTATTCATTTATTAAATTGCCATATCTTAGGGGGGGGGGGATTTTATTTATTCTAGATACGAAACATAGTATAGTATAATATATTATAGTACAATTAGTGTGGTATTGCATAGTATAGTAGAACTGTGGATTTTTAAATAGTACAGTGCTACATTTTTTAGCATAGCTTTATATGATGCTGAAACTTGGACACTTCGGAAAGTTGATCAGAATTACCTTGAGAGTCCAGAAATGTGCAGGAAAAGAATAGAGAAGAACAGATGGAGAGATGGTGTAAGAATTGACGTATGACACAGAGTCAAGGGGGAAAGAACAACCTTCATGCAATAAAACGAAGGAAGGTTAAATGAATTGGTCACATCTGGGGCAGGAACTGCCTTCTAATACACGTTATTGAAGGAAAGTTAGAAGGAAGGTTAGCACTGGTAGGAGGACAAGGCAGAAGATGTTAGATGCTACTGGTTGACCTTAAGGAAATGAGAAAGTACTGGTAATTGAAAGGAGAAGCACTATATCGCACTCTGTGGAGAACTCACTTTGCAAGGGGCTGTGATCTGTCGCATGACAGAATACAATTGAATGAAGGAATGAATGACTCTGACTTGTTAGTTAGCCGAACTGTATTGTGTATTTTGCCTTGCGTTTTGTCCTTTTTTGTGTTATGTAGTTAAAGTATTTTGCTTATTAATGCTTATTTTGTAATTGGTCTTCAGGTTGTCGAGTCCGTTCGTAACTAACAGGCAACCGAATTGCATATATTATCGCGTTTCGCGTAGAAAGTAATTAATAGGTACTTGGTACAGACATGTGCGTGCCAGTTTGCTTTCCTGTACTTCGGGAACCTCAGTTTAATCTTCTCTGCACAAGTACATACGTGAAAACAAATCTTTTACTGAAAATAAAAATGAGCAACAAACATTCATGGAAACAAAGGAAATAAAATGTTGTATTAAGTTTTCTTGAAGTGCGTGGTTTTAGGGCACTTGTCGGCGTTCTGTGCAGAAGTTATGTAGCAGTTATGAGTTTTGACGTTAATGATGATGATGATGATAATAATAATAATAATAATAATAATAATCACATCAAGAATTACAAGGAAGCGACCGTGTACTATTTCAGACTTTGTCCTCGGAAGCCGGTGGCTTGATGCTACAAGAGTAGAGCGCTACTAGGTAGGATTTGGCTGTAGGCTTTGTCAGTATACTTCGCGGGGTTCTATTGTTGTTACGCTTTTATCTTCACCTCTCTGCCTCAATTCATCTGAAAAACCATTTCCTGTCTCAGATTTCTGTTTCCAAGAAATGTCCCTTGGATCTTCTCCATAACACCTCATAACTAAGGAGTTTACTTCAGTTCTGTTTTTCTGGAAATAACGTACAAGGACGCCAGCAGTGATTCATTCTCTAATTACCTTGTCGTTACTTCTTTTACTTGGTTGAACTTTGCAGTGTATTATTGGAAGTACACTACACTGATCTTTAGCCTTATAAACAGCGATAGGATTTGTTTTCGGTCGACGTAAGTCTCATCCTCAAATAAGAGCAGAAGCGGACAAATCGCCTACTGTATTGCGAGGTCGTGTACCGCCCTCTTGAAGTGTTAGGTATTCTTTTGCTTACACAAGTGTTCTTGTCAAAGGAATAGCCACAGCACAAAAGCAACGGAACGATGAACACGAAATAAAACATTTCGCTGATAAAGTGACATTCTATTCCACACGGATCGCGCAAGACTTGCGAGATACCACCACATCTAACTATGTCTGTATCTGGAAAAATCACGACGTCTGCTAAATGTACGTTCGCGTGGGGCACCGATAGATGTCCCGCGAAGGGTGGGGGATATCGACCTCCACATTTTCATATTGTATTAACTAATTTTGCATCCCCTTAGAGCGACAGGGACTTGATCAGCCAACATGAGGAAGATGTTACCAGGAATACTGTCACGATGTTATAATTATCAGCTGTCAGATGAATAGGATGCCTAGATGAATGGAGGGTGGTGTAGGACAGGACGCTGAAGGGATAAACGTAACAGCTGGGGGGCAGATGTTGAGGTAGGCTATCCTAAGAACGTGTTACCCGGGCCTCAGTATAACAGTGTGGATGCAAATTGTTTTAAATCATTGAAAGTAAATTGGTAATCAGGGGTGTAGCTACAGGAGGCGGGGCAAGTTGCTGCCGCCTCGGGCGCAGAGTGGGAGTTAAATATTTTAAGTGCTAGAAATTAATTTTTTGCACTCAACAATTTTTAAGTTATTGAGCAAAGTAAATTAAAATTCAACACGTGATTGTTTTAAAGTTCGTAATTTCTTTTAGGGGCGGCCATTGCGATTACTCGCACCGGGCGCCAAAATAACTACCTCCGCCACTGGTGGTACATATATGTCTCACATGTTAAATATTCAACTCTACTTGTTTTGATAACAGATGTATTTATATGTCACATATGGTGTTAATAACACTGGTCAACAAATATTTTGTCCAATGAGGAAATATGTCTGTTTTTGATGTATTTTTGGACGCTGAATTAAAATATGTTTCCAGAATTTTTCTGTCACCCACACCTTTTGCTCCAGGTTAAATGGCTGGAATCTTCTGCCCCAGGACACTAGTGTGTTTTTACCGTGGGCGCCATGAGGAATTCAAGGATTTATTCTCCCAGGAAGATGGTGTCATGTTTTCAATGATGTTTGTTCCGTTATGGAAGTTCTTGGCCATGAATTTAACCCAGATCAATGGCGCTTGTTCACTTATTCGTCAAAAGTTAGCTTGAAGGTGGTTCTACTCTACAACGGAAATAGATTCCCTCCGTTCCTTTGGCTCATGCAGCCAATATGAAGGAAAGTTATGAAAGCATGAAGCTACCGTTGGGAAAGTTTAAGTGTGACGGATTTAAGTGGAAGTTGTGTTGTGATCTGAAGGTTATGGCACTGTTACTCGGAATGCAACTCGGATACACAAAATACTGCTGTTTCCTGTGCGAGTGGGACAGCCGGGACAAAAAGAATCGCTATGTAAATAAACTGTGGCCTAAACGAACACCACTGACGCCAGGGGAGAAAAATGTCGTCAATCCTCCTCTCGTTCTTCCGGAGAAAATTTATCTGCCCCCTTTGCATATAAATCTGGGCCTCATGAAAATCTTCGTGAAGGGAATGCCGTATGAGGAACAAGTCCCCAAATGTGAGTGACGCAAAAATCAAGGAGGGTATATTTATAGGACCCAGATCAGGCAACTGATGCAAGACAAACAGTTCAATGAAGACCTGAATGAGACTGAAAGCAATGCATGGTTGTCATTTAAGAGGATTTGCAAGGACTTCTTAGGAAATCACAAAGCAGCTAACTATCAGGATGTTGTGCAGGACCTGTTGACTTCGTACCAAGCTATGGGATGCAATATGAGTCTGAAAGTCCACTTTCTGGAGTCACACTTGAATTTTTTCCCAGATAATCTCGGCGACGTCAGTGACGAACACGGTGAAAGATTTCACCAAGACATTATGGCTATGGAAAAGCAGTACCAAGGCAAGTGGACCTCAAGTACGTTGGCAGACTGTTGCTGGGCACTGAAGAGGGATGTACCTGAGGCCAAATACCGGCGAAAATCATAAGCCTCTACATTTTAGAGGAAAGTTTCTGCCTGTTTTAAGAGCATGTAAAGTACTATTTTGCACATTTAAATTCCTCTGTTTCTTTGAAACCCTGCTTGGCAGAACATTTCTGTATACATATCTGAATTCAGCATAAAAAAGTACTGCTAAATTCATCTATTGAAGTTCGTGGGACAAAAAAAAAGGTTAAATTTTGTTGACCAGTGTAATTTGCAGCGGCCATTTCCCTTTACAAAGTGAACCGATTTATTTTCTGAATGGAACTGGTATGTCCTTTAGGGTGACGTAGGAAATTTGTCTTGAGTGACCTGAAACATACTTGCCACAGAAACTCGACTCTATTTCCTACTGAGAAGGTGTTTCGATCTACAATTCGTGCTGTTATTCTTGTTTCCTTTTATTTGTGTGGATGTCTAATGACGTACCTACTGGTATGTCTGCTTTAAAGTTGTCGACTGTAGCGCCGACCTATTAGCAATTGCTGACATAGAAACACTATTTCATATCCGAGTTTTGTGGTACGTCTATGACGTATATCCCAACACGACTGCCTAGCTCCAGTGACTTACTTCTAATCGCCTTCAAATCGGAAGCTAAAGAAAAACTGTGGATGGACGCCTTCCTTGTCATTGCACATTCAATGGCGGTACTATCTTAACAACATGTACGTATTTTCAAAGGCCTATCACCATATATTTTAAGGGCGTATAGTACTTGGCGATATTGCCGGTGCTATCTCAAAAGTTTGCCAATTCTGCGTGTTGTTATTACTGATTTTAGGGAAATTAATGTTTACGGTGTTGGTTTGTCCTACAGTGGAATGATGTTTACACTAATGTTCAATAAGATTAATCTTACTTGTTCAAGGATTTAAATGGGAAACCCACACACTCACACACACACACTCACACACACACACACACATACACAGCAGAGGCGGCAGCATACTCGGTATAGCGACTATACTGCGGGCTGGGCGTTCCGGGGATCAAATCCTAGTAAGGACGAGAGATTTTCTGCCCTCCTAAAGGTACAAACCGGGTCTGGGTCCCCCAGCGTCCTACTTTGTGGGTACCAGAGATCCTTCCCGTGGGTAAAGCGGATGGGGCATTAAGGCAGCCATTTACCTCCGTCTAATGCTGACCTTGAGGCTGAGTGGAGCTACCTCCATTCATTCCACGTGTCATCATAGCGTGGACAGGGAAAGTTTTGCATTTACACACACACACACACACACACACACACACACACACACACAGTAGGTTGACCTCAGAAACTAAGAACAAGAAATATCAGAAAGAACAATGGCTGAAGTTTTAGACATTTTACGCCACCGTGCTCTCTGTGTATGCATCTGATTTTCCCTTTAAAATCTTAATACATTTCTCTATTTATCTCAGTATTTAACCAACTTGATGCACAAAATTTGTTTCACAATAGGTTTTATTTCATGCCTCTACATGTTTCGAGCACATGTGCTCGCAACATGCAGAGGCATGAAATAAAACTTATTGTGAAACAAATTTTGTGCATCAAGTTGGTTAAATACTGAGATAAATATACTGAGATGCACGGTCAACAAAACATCAAAACATTTCTCTAATCGCATAAATCGGGAGCATATTTGAAGCGACAAGAATAGCAAAATGAAACGTCGCTAAATTTATTTCTTCTTACTCCCTTATTGAATTAAATGTTTTGCCTTTCTGGGGCGGCGTTTGGAAACAACATCATAATGTTATGATTGCCTGGAGATATGAAGGTTGTTTGTAACATACTTGCCCTGCGCTTTAACATGACGACATTTTGTAACAATTAGCGGGCTGTCCTTGGAGTCGGCAGTAACCAGTCAGAATTGCATTCGTGATGCCTTTTAAAGCAGCCCAACTCGGGAAACACTCAATTCAGAACTGTCTGGTATTTTAATCTGACCGCAGAAACCAATGGAACCGAGAATGCAGACGTTGACAAAATCTGCAGCGTGAAGCAGACTGGGACAGCAGTGTGCCAGCAACCAGTTGTTGAGACTACACGCATCGTTCGTTTGTCAGAGAAGTTGCCGCGTGCCAAAGGCGAACTGCCTCTGCCCAAGCTGTGATATTCATTATAGCTGTTTTGTTAGTTACTTGATTTTATGGAAATACAGTTTTCTTCATAGTATTAAATAATCAATATATTGAGTTGGCTATTTCTTCTGCGTCTGTTTTGCTGAAACGATATCAATACCGGAACTAAGAACAATTCGTTACTGTATTATTATTATTATAAATTTAAATTTGATTATTGGTTATTAATGTGCTAGTACAACAGCCATAATGTCGGTTACACAGACAGAACCATTACAAAAGAGAAAATCAAATATAATTCTCAAACGAAAACATGCATAAATGAGAGAATAAAAACAAATCTCGCCAGATGAAAAGCATGAATTACTCGTATATTAGAACTGTCAATGAAGAGGTGGTAAGTCGGATAACTTTTCCCCGGCTATTCCTCCTGCTTACATCGCCTATGAAGTTGGAACAGAGTGTTCCGAAACGTCGAGAATTAAAATTCAGACGCCGGGGAATCACCCAAAAGAAAAAATACAACATTCAGGAGACGGCGAAAGTTTGAAATCAAGAATAGCTTCAACTTATTGACATGCAGGCGTAGCAACGCAAGGGCATTACGAATTCATGACTACACCAGTACACAGATATATCACAATTACACAAGGTAAAATACTAACACAAATAATATTAGTTAAGTGTGAATGCTGACTCAACAATATAGTAGTAGTAATAATAATAATAATAATAATAATATCTGTAACAAATTAACTTGTAATTAGCATAACTAACTTAATAAATCATTAGGACAAGTCGATATTCCCAGAACGTACCAATATCTATGTAACAGCTGATACCCATATATCAGAAGGATCTATGAAGTTTCGAGTCGGCACACGAAGGCCGACACTTTGCTCAAGGGAAGGGCAGCATTTTAGTCCATTTCAAACAGCTTACGAGGAAAGAAGTCCTCAAATCCCTTCACTGGAAATGCTAGTCAATTAAGCGCGCCTCGAAACGCCCAGCAACTGCAGTGGACGTTTCAGATTAAAGGCAAATCTGTTCGTATTTGTGACGTGAATGTACTTGGTGGAACAGCGGTATAAATACACTCACTCTTATTTTTGGCACTGGTGGGAGGTAAGCACTTAGAGCCGAACTGGGCGTTTTTTATAAGAAAATTCTCTTATCCTTGTCGGGAATCGAACCACGATTCCTCTCTCGTCTAGCCCATAGCCTAATCACTCTATCCGCTACTCCCTCCTACCTCATATTCGACAGTCACAAGTCTAAGTTTACTGGCCATTTTTTCCTTAATGCAAGAATTAAATGAGATAAGTATTTCGTGGACAGAAATAAAGCAACGTTAAAGTACTGTACTTGATACATTGTTGTAATTATAATCATGTAAATGCCTGTTATTGTTATACCGATAGGTTTGTCATATTGAACATCAAGCCTGCCACAGGATCTATTTGTAAGCAGTGTCTGCCTTCAATACTGTAATCCTTGGAATTCTTTGGTTCTTTCTGTATTTCTCACTTCTCTCTTCCCACTTTTGGTATACTGTTTTCACTTTTTTTCTGTGTTCTCCTTGTCAGTTTCGTTTTAGAGTACAAAGAGGAAGTGTTTGCTGTACGCTGGTTGGTGACGTGTCTTTAAACTGATTCTTTTCAGTGAGCCTCATGCTATTGTATTGGCTTGGCAGATCACACATTTTCGAGAATCTTGCTAGTGAATTTTAAAGACATGTTTAGCAAAGGCGGAAATGATAAATGCAGGCGTTTGGAAGGGGGCTGGAAGAAAGAAACCACGGAAGGGAATCGGTGTATTTGGGAGGATAATAAGATGCGAGATGGCAAAGGGGGGAGGGGGAGGGGTGCGAAATCAATTCGGTTGACTCATAATAAATGATACTGTGAATACAGTAATGGAAATTCGGGTTTCTTATAAGGCAGGCGGTTTCTTGATTTACTTTGCTTTCCAAAAACGACCATTTTCCGTGGATATATTTTCTTATCTCTGGCTCGGTGGGAATAAATTTGATTTGCCAATGAGTTGCCCGGTTCAAATTTTGGAGAGGAAGCTGGCATCTTGAAATTTTAAAGTTTCCCCACGTGATCTAAATTTAAAGCTATTGGAAACTTTATAACAGTTACAGTTGATCGAAGGTCAATGGATGTGGTACTAAACATTTACAGTTGCGTGTGTCCATATGGACGGTTACGCGGGTTTTGTACTGCCGATTCAAGTTACAGTTGTGTTTGATGTTATAAGTAGTTAATCCTCGCCGCACGTGTAATTTCAGAATCTATCGATGACCTTTTCATACTTTCGATATCATATTAAGTATGTTTCTGTGTGAATACACTAGCGGATTTTGAAACGATATGAATGGTTACTAGATTCAGTGAACGAGCGTGTATCGAACACATAATCACAGTGATGGGTTTCAATTGCATGAAAGTGGTGAATGGTACCAGAGTTGGTGGACGAGATATAATCAGATGAATCTGATGATTATTGGACCTTGCATCATTGTGATAACTGAAGAATAAAAAACCAACGAGATGCCACTTCTTATTTTATTGTACTTCTTATAGGCCTAACATGTTTCGAGCATTACTATGCTCAACATTAGGAACTCGCGACTATGCTGTTGATTACCACATTGGTCTATCGTTCTTGGTTTGCTGTATGTTCGAGCTAAGGTGCAGTTAGGCTGGAGTAGTGTCCGGGCTGCAGGCTAAAGCACAAGATATAATCAAGTGTGACAGATGTGATATCGTGCGAGAGAAAGAATGGACACCGCCTCTCACACTTCACCTTTATGAGAGAGCGCGAAGCAAGAATACTGAAAGAACGCGACACAAATCTATACACAGTGTACGTAAAATGCAGTGAACTTGGTCATGCGGTCTAAGGCGACGGTCTGTGGCCGCTCGCTTGCTGTGGGATTGCGGCTTCTATTCCCGCCCCGGGGCGTGGATGTCTGTCTCTTGGGATTGTTGTGTGTTGCCTGCGACGAGCCGATCCCTAATTCAGAGGAGTCCTATCGCGCGCACTTGTGTGGGTGTGTCTCACTGAGTGTGATCAAGTGCAACAATAACCCTCTACACCAACAATGCGTAGGTAGAAAGAGGTCAGATTAAGAAAGAAAGATGCAAAGAACCAATGCTTGTTACTTTGCTGTGTTATGTAAGTGAAGAATTACCCTCTAAATAGACCCCAAACTTGCACAGGTATCAAAAGTCATGTAGTTTTGTCCCAGATATGCATGCGTTACTAGCTGTATGAAAAGGATTTCCTTGTTATGTATTCTAACTATTATTATTATTATTGTATTATGGGCGCATTCGCAAAATTTCGAAAAGCAACTATTGGCTTCTTCAAGTCTCTGTCCGACCGCCCGATGGAACAACTCGGCTCCCACTGAGCGGATTTTCATAAAATTTGGTATTTGAATATTTTTCGAAAACCTGTCGGAAAAATTCAAATTTCATTGAAATCTGTTAAGAATGACCGGTACGTTACATGTAGACCAATTTACGTTTTTTTAATCATATCTCGCTCATTTCGTTTTAGAATGATATTTCAAACAAAACTTGTAGAGACAATCAAAACACACATATTATGTTCAATAATTTTTTTTCCGAAAATCGTGCCATTTACGAGATGAGATAATGTGGAAAAATATTGTAGATCCGTGCAGGACACAGATGACAATATAGCGCGTACTGGATACCTACGTCTGCAAACACACACTGAGGATATGTAATTCTTTCCTCTGCAACAGTGGTTGAACGAACGCGGCTCGTTGGTATGTTGTAGGTACATTGCCTGTCTTGTGAAACACACTTGCAGTCTCCAACAATATTTGCAGGCAACGAAATCAAGGAAGATGTGACGGACGGAATACGATATATTGCAAGTGTTTTACCGCAATTTATGTCTGTCGGTCGGGGTGGCGGTAAATCGAAATACATCATAATAAGTAATTTCTGTTCACAGGCTCATGGGCGTTAAGCGAGGGTGGCGCTATATCGAGTTGAAATATAGCATGTTCCGGATGTGTGGAAATTACCTAGAATATTTTTTGCTGACGGTTACTTAGGTTTTAATCGCGAAATCTGAAACGAAGAGACGCCTTCGGAGAGGGCAACCTACAGGCATGTCTTGAAGAAATAAGATGTGCGGGTGTAACCTCGGTTTACCTGACTCAGGTTATTGTAGGTGGCAGGCTGCTATGAAGATGACAGTGCATGTCCGCTTTTCATTAAGGGCGAGGAACTTCTTGACTAGCTAGATAGCTGCTGGCTTATGAGAACGGATTTTGTATTATTGATTTCGTAATTTCCGTTATCGAACCTGGTTTGCAATGTTATACCGATGTCCCCCTCCCCTCTTCGTTGTCTGCGAAGCCGCAAACAGAGGTTCCGAAATATAGACAATCGATATATTGTACTTACTTTAGACCAGTAAATTTAAAGCAATCTCTGGACAGCCCATGAAAGTTCCAGGAGGTTGAGGCTCCAAGATTTCAAGACATTCGGCACATGAAGATGGCAAGGTTGTCAGTCCTACACACCGGCCCTCCTTACCCCAGGGAACTATTTCTGATACTCACTGCGTCGACTAGATGGCCATAGTGTGGCCAGTATGATTATGCAAATGAAAAATATCACTGACACTATCGGGAATCGAACTCGCGTCTTCACAACCTGTAACGCAGTGCTTCAACGAACGGCACCACTGCACGGCTCCTTTAGACAAATAGCGCGCATTATAAATACTATGTGAGGAAGTACTAAATGTCTTTAAATCTGATGTGTGGTTGACCGTGCATCGTAATTCAGTATGGAAAAGAAACCAACTAGATGTCACTTTGTGTTGTCCTTTATTTCTCCTCGCGCTAACAGGGCTGGTTGTGCTACGAACTCTCAGTGAACACACTACCTGCTAACCGGTTCTGACAGCCATCCTGCAACCACGGCACAATACCAGCACGAGGCGATAACACTACGCAGTCGTCATCTCCTGAAGATGGGCACATGGTTGCCCGAAACGTGTTGAGCAACTTGTAAAGGAGAAATAAAGGATAACACAAAGTAACATCTAGTTGGTTTCTTTTCCATACTAAATGTCTTTAGTTCATATGAAGTATATTTAACAATACCTACGCCCAAATATAATTTGAGAGTGTAATAGGTCAGGAAAGCAGCAAAATAAGCATAGATGCATAGACCGCATATAAAGAGAGACTAACTTGCTTGTTCCACGGAACATAGTCCTTCTTCAGAAACTGTTTGGTTCTCATGTAGTCAAGAAATCCCCACCATTATAAGGAACCAAACATTCGTTACCGTGCTTACATGGTCCTTCCGATTTTCCTTGTCCTGAGCAAGATTCATGCATTTCTCGCTTTCCAGTCATGTTTCTGTAAGATCCATTTTAATATTATCATCCCGTCTACCCTAAGCCTTCAAACGCACTCTTCCAGGTTTTCAAACCGGAATCCTATATGTAATTCCTTTCCATCATGTGTGCCACATATTCCAGCCATCTCATCCTGCTTGATTTTATCAACCTATTAGTATTTATTGAGGGTCACAAATGATTTTTGTATTTTTGGTATCCCGTTATGTTCAATATTACTGGGTAGTCGTTGTTAAATGTTAAACTACTCCATGAAGTTCTTCGTTATTAAATTTTATCTAGTCTCCAGTTCCTACCTCTTAGGTTCCTCATCATCTCGTTTAAAAAAAAAATTCGAAATTACTCTTCATGAAAGTGACCTTCCAACTTTCGCATCCATTTAAAACATGTCTGAATAAACACTAATCAAAAAGTGCCAATTGGTCAGAACAGTATTTCAGCACCAGTTTGTCCTGAACTGGACAGTGGTAATAAGGTAAACGATAATGATTATACATCTGACTACCAGTTACAGTGTAACCATATATCTGCAGGGCATTTTCACAAAAGAAATCTCTTCGCGTGTATACTGTAATTTGTTCTTTTCACGGGGTGTTAGAGCCGGAAGAACAAAGAGGACTTTTGAAAACTGAAGCTCATAAATATACATAAGGGAGGTACTTTGAGATAAGAGAATTGTCGAGTGACAGAATTACTGCAGGTTACAAGCACAGAAAATTGGAGAACAAGTTAGTAGTAATTATCCAGTGGTTGAACACCAATCTGCGCAGTAACCAGTGATTAGTCTAATATGAGATAATTCGTGTAAGGCGTACAGAAAATTAAAAGTGAATTAAAAAATTTGGTTAGTAGTTTACTTACTTTCCCTGAGCTTCAACTCGACCTATTATTTTTGTGATGTACGTTGTGGCATAGAAGACTAAAGTTTCTACGCTTAGCTTAACACCTGCTTCCCTTCACACGTTTGTCCTTGTATTCAAGTGAGAGCCTCAATCAGAAGTAATGATTTTCCTATACATTTCTTTAACGAATTATAACGCTGTCCATCAATGTATCGGGAAAAATAAACCTTTCCTGATAGATTATAATTACTCTAGGATCTGTCAATTAAATGTAAATTTGTCCCTGTACACTCCGTGAAGGCTTATGGGAAGTGTTCATTTAGATGAGTAGTTAGTTTCACGCCCCGGCCGCTCTACCTCTGAGGAAGGAGCCTCCAGTCCTCGCTGAATAGGAGGCTTTGTGTAAGCCAGAACGGTGTGGACACTGTACACTGTAGAGAAGGGAAACATCTCTTGCTTCTTATTGATATTGATATATTTGTTAACTGCAATTGGGTTGACACCCGGTGGCAATAGTACAGTACACACTTACCCGCAAAGAATATATAGAACAAAACAATTAACAACTTTGGTTGGAAGGTTTTCTGGGGTTCGAACCCAGAGTGGTCAGACTAAAATTACGATGAACAAACCGCTTCTGCTGGGAATCGAATCATCCTTCCTTGTTTATCCGACCCGTAGCACAGTTACTATCGTATATTCACTGTACCGTCCCGGCTTCATTTTTAATCTGTATCAATGCATAATTTTCATGAGTATAAATTTCTGCTTCCCTGTATTTTTCGGATAGAAGTTAAATTTTAAACCCCAGACTTGTATCAGATTCTTAACATATAAACACAGAATTACACGAAAACATTTAGTATTGTCCTTATACTGTGTCCACAATAGCTTTGATTTTCCTGTCCGTCGTTGCACTGAACAAATATTTTGCCCGTCCGTCACGTTCTATACCACATTGTTCTAAAATTGTCGCGATGAAGGTAGGCTATATTTCAAGTTAAAAGTTGCATCGCGCTTTGGAAGTAACACTTTGCACTTTATGCATTGTGTATTATCGATGGGGTCGAATTAGAAGCTGGGGAAATATGCACAATTAGGAACTTCGTAATTTGTACCGCGAACCATATATTATTCCGATGAGTAATTCAAGGATGATAAGATGGATGGGGCGTCTGGCACGTATGGGGGTAGAAGAAAAATGTATGGGGGTTGTAATGGGGAAAGCTGAAGGAAAGAGACAATTTGAAGACAAATTTCAATTATGACACAAGTCAATCAGTCACTTCAATTATTAACCAACAATTGCACTTACATAAAATTCCACATAAAAACTATTAAAATCACTCCGACATGTTTCGATCTTTTTTAGATCATCATCAGGGAGCTCCTTGCTAAAGTTATATTATAACATTCACAATTTAATTCGTGTCTGTAAACATGGTGTTGTGGCAGCCTGTCTATAAAATAAATTATACTTATTAAGTATATTATCAAAACAGCTATATGAGCAAAATGCATTAATAGGGGTTTTTTTTGCTCATATAGCTGTTTTGACACTATACTTAATAAGTATAATTTATTTTACAGATAGGCTGCCACAACACCATTTTTACAGAAACAAACTAAATTGTGAATGTTATAATATAACTTTAGCAAGGAGAAACATAGCTCCCTGATGATGATCTAAAAAAGATCGAAACATATCGGAGTGATTTTAAGTGTTTTTATGTGGAATTTATTTAAATGCAATTGTTGGTTAATAACTGAAGTGATTCTACGAAATGCACGGTGCAACAATAAGGTTTATAATCAATCAGTGTTTTAACAGCTTGTTGCTAGTAATTGTAGTAAAAATTAACTATAACACGGGCCATAGACACAGTTACCAATGTGCTATAACCGACACTAAATGTCCCGTATGACCTACTTTGGTCTGGTTAGATAACAACGGAAATGAAGGACAGAAGAAAGTTATCCGGCTCTGCACTCGGCTCAATTTAAGCTAGAGGATGTTTCGTTCTGAATACAAATTGGTTAACACTCGGTTAGTATGCAGTGTAAACATTCGTCCCAACCGTCACTGGCTTCATTACTTCTCCACCAGGCGATCCATTCAGAAATTTCCTGTGTTTTATCCTGGGAGAAAAGTTCTTGCTGATGTACGTGTATTGTGTGTGTGTGTGTTTCTTTAAACTTAGTTAGACTTTTGTTCAAGCAGATCAACAATTGAAGTTTTGTAAGGTCCAGCTGAGAGCATCTTTCTTATCTTGCACGGAGCGCCATCAAATCCACTCTTCTGCATGAGGATTCTCCATATGTTTCAGTACTTGCACGAACTTTGGGCAATTTCAAGACCATGGACTTTTTTTTACACATTTCTCCTAATTAAAAGAAATGTAACTTCCTGGACAACAGAAATTCTTGAGCCTGAGATTCTTTTAAATGCTCAGCGATTAATCGTTTTCAGTGAAGCACGAAGTTTAATTAGGCCACCTGTCTTCACAATATCCTGGTATATAACCCTTTAAATGACGAGTTAAATCCCATCTGCCATTTGCTGGCATTATTAGGAGCTCACCATATTCTCCACGTTATCAGAATAAGGATTAATTCTATCTAGAACCAAGTACCAGTTCTGTTCCTTTCATATTTTCACATCCTGTCTCGTTTTACTAGCTTCCGCTTGAATCTTGTCGTGCAACACGTCTCTCACATTCAGGTCTTTCTGTTAAAGTTTCGTTTACTTTCCTTCTCTCTCAATTCCTGCTTCCTGTCGCGATTCTTAGTAATATTGAACAACCAATTCGAACGCCACCGTCAAGTACTTAACGTTCCCGCTTCGTAATTGGGGCGTCCTGAATTTAAAGCTCAGCACGGCTGCCGATAAGACTGCGGATATTTTTCTGTGTCTCCAGGCAACATTCTCCAATCTGGGACAGCGCAGTCAGTATAGTGACTGCGCTGCGGGCTTCACGACCGAGGAATCTTGATTCGTATCCCAGGCAGGGAACATGAGATTTCTTTTTCAAAGCGTCCAGACAAGCTCTGTGACCCATTGATATTCCTATTCGGTGGATAGTGGGGGAGCCCTCACCGGGAATAGAGCGGCTAGGGCGTGAATTTGACAACTCGCCCGCATGCAGTGTGGAGGCTAAGACTGAATGGCTCTATACCTCTTCTTACAACTTACAAATATGCGTTCATAGCTTGCACAGATATAGATTGACCTTTCTTACTAGTTTCACTAATAATCCTATCATTAAACTATATGCAGGTAATATTTTCAATCCTTTTTATCAATTGCACAAACCAGGAATGTTCCTAAATAAGCGACACACTACGTTTAATAATAATAATAATAATAATAATAATAATGCACATACTTCAGAATGTAGTAATGTCAAAATACAAAATGTATTTCACGAGCGAAAAAAAAACATTACATTTAGCACAAATTGTAAATACAGAACAGGTGCAACACTATATACCCTAGAAACGTGGTTTCTCAGGTATGTAATTGTAAAGACCCTACATAAAGTGTATAACAAATATAATAATAATGATAATAATAATAATAACAAAAATATCCAATTTTGCGTTGCTGGAAAATGTTTTCTACCGTGAGTCTAAGATGCAAGATGCATTATTTGTGTTACACCTCAACTGGAACGTAATGCCTGCCTGTGTCCAGCTGCTTGTTGTTCGCCATATCGACGCAGTGGAACGTAACCAGAACCGAAGAATATCTTGTGGCCAGTGTCAATCGTGCTCTTTAAATTTAGGGGCGTGGTGTTCTGCCATTATTTCCAGAACAACAAGTTAGGTGACAGTGCTGTCACTTATTGGCAATAGCACGCAAGAGAAGAGAGAACTGTGGCTTTAAGCGTACAGACTAACCATCTGGTAAAAGGGCCGAGGTTTTAACACCGCGAATTCCAAACTGTGTGCAATATTGAGTCTGTTTGACTTGCCTCTCTTCCTCACAACCTGTTTCTAAGAGAAGTGTCCCATTGCTATTTCCATATTATTTTCAGTTTGTATTCTCTGTTTCTCTGTGTTCCAAGGGTGTTCTCGAAAAATTCAATATATAGCCATTTCCTCTTTCAGTTCATCCATATACCTGAATCACAGTAGCGTCATTCATTTTACTGCTGTAACAATAATAGGCCCACGTGAGCTGTTTGAATTATGAATTTTTTCGTTATATTTCGTCCCAAACTACAGACTTATTTTTCCTTGGTATGGATGTTGTCCTTAGCGTTCTATTTGCACACACTTTTCATAATGTTATTTCTTAAGCAGAAAACACTACAATTCACAGACGTACAGATGGATGGCGAATTTATTCTTCTTATATTGTGGTCTTTAGTTTGTAGGGCTGTAATAGTGATAATTTCAAGCTGAATGGTACTGACGTATAATTTTTATCTTATATTTTATCATGTGTTATTTATTTAACAAAATTCGAAAGACATTTCTTTAAAGTGTGAGTTTCAAGGCTAAATTTGAGTGATAAACTTTAATCGAATATCACATTTGGACCACATCCATCAGATAAGTTCCGAACAGGGGAAATGAATGATGAGTAGGCCGTGTGTATGGATCTGCGTTTTATAGGAAGCTGTTGGCAAACTTAAGTGCTTTTTGAATTACAGCAATTTGATCAAGTTTGTGTAGCACTGCAAAATCAATTTGGATCCAGTCAGGATATTGCCAGGACATGTTTCAACTTAATATCGCTCTCCATGTCTGTCAACAAAGTTGTCTGTAACAGGGGGACATGTGAAAGGCGATTTCGTATTTCTACTATGTCTTATTAAGGGATAAGTCTGAAGAGAACGTGAGCCTACAATTTATAACGTGCTAGTGTAGGCCTTTATCTTATACCAAACTCCATTAGGTTGTTTTGGATTTCAAACATGAAAATCTTGTCTTAAGACCTGAAAATTAATGTTAATAAAAATCCAACCAAATGCAACAGTATGCAGATATTTATTTACTGCAAAGTCACTCTACATGTTTCAGGTGTCACAGCACCCATCATCAGGAGTACTAAAAACTGTAACCGCAATCTCCGGTACAGGTCATAATACTGGTACAGCTACTTCCCTCCAACGTGGCTTGATCAGGCCACGTTGGAGGGAAATATCTGCATACTGTTGCATTTGGTTGGATTTTTATTAATATTGAATAACGATGCACGGAGCCATGAGCTTAAAAAACCTGAAAATTAGTTTTATGTTTTGCACAGTATTAATCACAGTTAACAAATCTTCTGTTTGTGAAGCCTTTCAAGCTCCATGCGAGAAAAACACCGTGAATCTGGGTTAACTATATGCTTGCTTTACATCGTCGAGTAATTAGTGATGAAGATATGTTTATCAATCTGTCTCTTTTAGATGAAGTTACTGTACCTTATGAGTCCATGTGGCCTGACGTTCTAAAATTAATTATGACACTGTTTAGCAAAGTTTTGTTAACCGAGTAACGAGAAACGCCTGTAGGCTTAGGTCGCATAGTCGGCACAGCGACTTGCTACGGACTGGGCGGTCCGGGAATAGAAGCCCCGTGGGGGTGAGATATTTCGCGTCCTTCCACACTGGGCCTCGGGTCCACTCATTCTCCAAAAAAATGGGTACCGAGTTTTTCTTCCGATAGTGAAGTGTTCGGGGCGTGGCGTTGACCACCCACACCATCTAGCGCCAAGGTTAAAGAAAGAGTAGAGCTATACATCTACTCCCTTTCTGGGCCCTCCTCGCCTGTTTTCGGTTGAAGGTTATGTTTTTACGAGAAACGCCTGTACAAAATTTTCGCCCGGAAACCTGAAAGGAAGACAGTATTTAGGAGAAGGAAATTTAGCAACAAGGGTACCCTTATTTTGGATCTGAAATACGTAGGCCTTGAGGGGACAAACCGGACACAGCTGGATAAAGAATATGGTCCTAAGACGGACCCTTGTGAAACGGTAAAAGGAGACGAATTTCTTGATCTGGTTAGCCACTGCTAGCTTTCAAATTATGTCACTACTCAGTACAGGTAATTGCTTTGTCTTGCAGAGATTGTATTGCGTCAAGTTACATTAGTTGTGCGCCAATACGAAGAGTGGAGGCCGTCATGAGTATTTTATAGCTGTTGTACATACATTGGACTGTGAAGACTGAGAACAGACAAACATCCGGCAGTATGAGTCTTTAGAATTGATGTCCGAAATTAAATGAGACAGGCCAATGCACAGCTCGCAGCAGGTGCTTACACAGACAGGCACGGGAACACTCGGCTTTAATTTCGGTGCGAAATTGTGACACAGGGCATAGCTTGCAGTGTCCTGGTTCCAGGCTTCGTATCGCATCATTTATTTTATTGTATCACACATTCCTTTGTACTTGTATTACTGAACGTAGGGATTTGACATTTCGTAGGAATGTAATAACATTTCTCTGTCATATATGTCGGCTAATTAATATACAGGCAAAACTTGCTGTTAATAAAAGCAGATTAACAACCGTCAAAAACACAACTTCGTAAAAATAATAAGTCAACCAGCTACATGTTTCGACCCTCTAGGAGTCATCCTCAGGCTGATATTTGAAACTTATTAGGACCTGTACAAATCATGTGCGGAAGGGAGATCTCGCTTCTTACAGGTTTCTGTAACAGACTTGTGACGGTTGTTAATTTGTTTTGATTAATTCTCGTCACAACGGGATGTATAGAGTCAAGAAAACTTGCTTTTTAAATTTATTTCGTTGTTTATTATTCTCTGAAATGTCTTAAAATTTGACGTACACGGTTGTTAGTGTCAGAGTCGTATGACTGAGTGTCCCAGTATGTGGTTAGAGGACCATCGCATAAATCCTGTTAAGAAAATACTGATTTTTAATTGTATGTTTTTTTTCCCCCCTTACTAACTCCATGGCGCAGATTCTTTCTTGAGAAGCTAATGTTCCGGAGGTAGTCAGAGTATTCCTCGCATTTTATGAAACCCGAAAATTCATCACCATATTCACCAGAACCCGCCACTTTTACTTACCCTGAGCCACACACACACACACACATACACTCTGAAAATAATACCATGAACTCTTGTAACGAAATCATGTCCTATACAATTATGACCATTATTACTTGTGATAATTCCTTGCAACTGTGGTAGTTTTTACACCTCGGACTGCGGACTGCAGTCCTGTGCTGCATAGAAATGTCTAGCAGGCCTGTTAACATCTGAGGATCCCAACTGGTTCCTCATATTTGACGCAGTGTATTGTTATAGTATGTACACAAGTTCTGTATATCAGTGAGGAAAGTGCTACGGGCACATCCATATTATCAGGATGTGTTTAGAGTTCCGATAGATTTTAATAGCATTACACTAATATATGATCGTCTTTAACAATACAATTTGCTGCAAATATGTTAAGAGTACTTGCCCTCTTATTTGTTTTACTTTAATAGATTCGTCAAATGTTTTAAGTGAGAGTTGTAGAAATTATTTAAATCTGCACAACAATGTGTATCCATGTTTATACAATGCGCCCTTTATAAGAATGGTGTAGAGCTGTTCAAAATGTTCTGTTCTGCTCAGGTTAGACAGTTTAATCTTCACGGCGTCCCCTTTCATTTCATCTTGCTGCTGGTCCTGTTCGTTTATAATTAAGGCCCCCTGATCACCCTTCATGTAACCCTGTTGTGTCTACAAATGTGTGCACCGTCGTCAATTACTGCATACTGTATTTTCGACTACGTATATTATCGACGTTAGTTTTCTCCTTTATGTTAGTATGTGTGTATGCACACGTTCAATATAATTGAGCTAAAACAATGATAAAAAAATTATGAACAAGAGTCTGTAAATAGGGCGGTCATTTATCGTGTTTTCTCAGTTATTAAACATTCCTTTACACCGAGGATGATGTCAAGCGTCAGAGAGACAGAGCCGCGGATATGTAATATGTGACGCCAACTGGTACGTGGGAAGAATCCCGGGTGGCCTGTAATAATTCCACCCAGCGCGATGTTCATTAAAAGAGTGCGATGAACCTTTCCTCCTTATCCTGGAATGGAGCATGGGTACACTGTTTGGTAAAAGGGTAAGACAATAGATAGATGGATGGATGGATAGATAAGTGAATACGTGGGCGGGTGGGTGGGTAGTTAGGTGGGTAAGTAGGCGGTTGGGTAGGTTGGTAGGTAGGCGGGTGGGTAGGTAGATAGATAGGTAGGTAGGTAGGTAGGTAGGTAGACGGATGGATGGACGTATGGGAGGGTGGATGGGTGGATGGACAGGCAGACAGACGCTATAATTAATCACCATCCGGACATAAACTGTCAGACATTTCCAATACCATTGCAATTTAAAACTGATGTAAATCTGGTTACAGAAACACATTTTGTTGCAACTGTCCGTGTGGTTATATTGCTGTTCTTAGAAATGACATAATACTGCTACGCTTCCTTTATATATATCTGCAATATTGTCTGTGACGGCAGTCTCATATTCACGAACTTTGCATTGCGTCTGTTCTGTGAAAACTTATATCCCCTACAATAGTATTTATGTGTATTGTTTATTTGTTTATTTATTTAAACAATTAGTCACACATTCCAGACGCTGACCAGTATTTGTTTTTATAGTGGCTGAAGTCTCCTTAGTGTTTTAGTTTATTTTCGGCTTGGAATAAGCTATGTATGTGTTGGTGTTTCGATTTAGCTTGTTTGGCAGTCATGGGCACTGCGGATCGCGAAGCACATTAGCTTTAACTGTAAACAAGTTGGCATGTTATGTCGCATATTGATGATAAGTCGTGGCAAAATTCCGATGTCAAGCTGTTTAGGGTCGGCGTCGTCAGGAAGGATGTTGGAAGGAGCATTCATTAGGAAGATGAGTGATCAAAACATTGTTGTTGAAACATATTAACTTAGACTGCTATTATGAAACATCAACTTGGGTGTGACGAAGATGTTCAGACTTAAATCAGGTCAACATATTGAGAAGGTCGCATTTCGTACAATACAGTCGTTTTGTCAATACAGGGTCATAATTAAGTAGCTGCACGAAGCACAGACCCTGCAAAGCTAACAGTTTTTCAGCTAATCTAGAAATTGCCTTTTCTATGGAAATCGAAGTTTATTACTGAGTTCTTTACAGCCCGCCATCTGTCCCAGCACTGAGCCACTTCAGTCCGTTGTAATATTATCGTCCCATTTACAACTAGTTCTTCCATGTGATAGCTTTCCTTAAGGTTTTTATGTCAAAGTCTGTATAATTTTTTCTCCCCATATGTACCACTTTGCACGTCGACCCACCCCGTGGTCACTGCAGTCGGCACTCAGATAGCTTGTGGTGTGATATTTATCAGAAATGCACTAGATTCGTGACGTGGATTTTACATGAACTCTACAGAGCATGGAGCAATAGTGCTGCGGCGGAGAGGAAGCTTAAGATAAAATAGAACGTTTATTATCCCTCCTTGCCCTCTGGTGTTATATATACGTATATTGGATACTCTTGAACAAATCTCCTTGTATTGTGACGGCTCAGTAAGAGCTGCTGGATTTTCTACCTTATTTCTTTTCTTGGATCTTTCTCTGTTTCTTTCTATTCTTTGTTTCTTGCTTTTCTTCTCTACTATCTGTGTTTTTCTACTGTGTTACTCTAGCATTAATGCGTCGTATTTGATTTTTCTCCTGAAATATGACATACTTTGAAGTCACAAGCCTTCATATCGCCTGTGTGGAAGAAAAATAAGCAGAAATGCTCACACCCATTCGCCACTTTCGAACTAACGAAGACCAGCAGCGAGCATATGTACTTTATTCTTTTATTTGTATATTATTTATCTAAGAATTAAATTATTATGTGTACGCTTGAGATGGAAAATAGAAGGTAATGCGCATTTTTTTCCCTAGGGATTACAGTAATATTAAATGTGGCGGCCTTCTGATCAAGAAAATTGAGACAGGCGGGGAATGTAACACGTATGGAAACAGGAGATGTGCTTACAGGGTTTTTGAGGAAAACTTGAGATAAACGACGACTTGAAGACCGAGGGGTAAATGGAAGGATAACATGAAAATGAAACTTCAAGAAATAGGATGGGGGCATAGAATGGATTGATCAGGCAAAAGGGCAGGAACAGGCGGAGGGCTGTTTTTAATGCTATAATGAACACCGGATTCTATAAAAAGCCAGGACTTTCATAACTACCTTAGGCACTATCATTTTCTCAAGAAGGACTCTACTCCATTGAGTTTGTTTGTTTGTTTGTTTGTTAATTATTTAGGAGGCATTCTGCGTTGTGACGCCATGTACGGTGGTAGGTATGTACTGACATTGCAGAGACTGCTGGTGGAGATACCAGCTACTTCTGAAATGTCGGTAATTTTCTATATTATTTGATATAATATAACAGTAATCATAGACATTCTTGCCAGTTTAGTGAACTGAATTAATCAGAATTTTAAAATTGGATTCCTCAGAGTTCTTTATTACTGTTCTCCACTCTTCTGTTCAAATTTTGCCGCCCTAGTGACGCCTAGCTCTCCTAGTGGGTTCTGCAGGCCCTACATGTCCTGCAGGCCCTGCAGGAAATCCACACATCTAACCTAACAATTAAACGGACTCCGGAGCAAAGTACATAGATTTTCGAAATGTTATCCATGGACATCTAGTGCCCGCGTCAGCTGACATGGTGTTCAAACAAGGAAATTTTGACAACTGTCTTACCGAAATAACCAAAATCCTAGGCGTTGGTTCAGTTGCAGTATGGAGACTCGCGGCTGTAATCTCGCCTGAATGTCGTACTTCGTAATTGCTGCTTTATGTGGTTTTCGTTCGTTCCTCAAAGAGAATGTCGGCATATAAATTTTAAATCGATCACAACTTCTCTTTCCCACATAACCACCACAATGGTGTGCTAGAGCTTGTTATAAGTAGTAGGTGGAAAAAAAAAAATCGCTTCCGGGTGACCCGTTATTCCTGTGTTGAGGACACACACAAGTGGCGCCACTTCTCTTGAAACAGGAGTCCAATTACAGCGCTCGGCGACCCGGGAATTCTTGCGCTTCCTAATTAAAGCAATGACCCGAAAAACTGATTAGTGCGAGAGGCTTGTAGCATGACACGTATCTGTAGGCTACAGCTACAACCCAGGCAGGATTAATCTCACGGGTACCTTTTATATTTATTTATTTATTTATCTAGCTACTCATTCGCTCTTTTCATTTTGTCAGTCTACAAGTTGAGCGAAAAGTACCTGTTCACCTGCAGGGTGCACTGCTGTGCTGACCTCTTGTCACACAGTCCCAACCCCCTCCAACTCCGTACCCTGACGCACTTCTGTACATTCATTCACTGTGACTTCCTCTCTTAACTTGTATCCTACTGTCATGAATGAGACAAGATTTAAAATTTTGGAAAGAACTTTTTCAAATTCTGATTATACCAGGAAGACATGCAAGCTTCATACAGTTGTCGCAACGAGAAAACATTGGTTTAGCTTGCTATGTAGTACTCAGCGCATTCGAATCGGACTGTCCCACTTGCCCATACATGGTGGCCAACAGACTGACTGACCCACTGAATTTCCTCATTTTTTAGTATTTTCCTTTGGTAATGACCGTATATGAGCAGGTATGCAAATGAAATACCAGACTCGCACTTTCCTCTCTATGTAACCCCCCCCCCCTCCCCTTGCGGTTACAGTAAAACACACTCTTTTGGCACAGTTACTTGACACTGTGTACACCGGCTAAGTACGTACCTACAAGAAGAACTTGATATAATTACACAAGTGATTGTTTAAGTAACTACGGCGCACTGAAATGTATTACTGTTTGCTGCTGGTGCAAGGTAAGCTTCAACAGCTGTGTTGTTAACTAACTTTAATTTTGTTAACTAACTTTGATTTTGCTTCCAAATTCAAGTCGAGTCTAAATTCTATTACAAATTTCTAAATTAAATCCCCTTTCGATTATACAGAGAGGCAAGAGCGATTATTCTGAACACCTTTCAAATACAAACAACTTTTAACTTAACTTATGTAAAATTATATATGTGTGTTAGTACCGTAGAATATGGATTTAGACAACGAGGTGTCTGGTATCGTTTATTCCTAAACTCGCTTATTAACTCTCACGACTTTTTGCCTAATCTTAGTCTGTTGGCAGCAGTTAATCTACCCTAGAATTATTTATAGACTCTGAGGGCTTAGTACCTCAACCTCCTCAGTGTTTACCTGGGCACAAGTTAGTGGAAGACAAGCCCCAGTCTCCAGTAGGCACGACACTGCTTCCTACAGGTACTGTACTACCATACTTTCCACTTACTCTATATTATAAGTTATGTAACTTAAGTGTGTGCGGGTTCGCTGTGGTGCAGTTTCTTGAGGCACTGTGCTACAATCGGAAGGTCGTGGGTTCGATTCCCGATGGTGTAATTGTAATTTTTCCTTCCGGCCGCAATATGACCCTAGGTCGACTCAGCCTCTAACAGAAGTAAGTATGTAAAGGCGGCCGGTGCGTAGGGCTGACAAACGTCGTGTGCCGATGGTCTTGAAATCTGGAAGCCTTACCCCCTGGAACCCTCAGGGCCTGTCCAGGCCTGAAATTGAATTGCTTTACCTTTTAACTACACTGCGCATGTGTTACCTCTGTCTTCTCTTTTACACGATCTCGTTTTAACTTTCATTTTTTTCTACCTTCCTTCTTTATTTCTTTTGAATGTACTGTTTTTTCTGCATGTCTTTTACCCCTCCCTTTATCTCTGCGGCAAGTCAAGAGACGCCGTGACGCAGAGAGCAGACGTCACAGTACAGGATCCGCAGAGGCGTTCTGACACGATCGCAAGATACAGACACATGGGCGCCACCAAAATTTCTCAAAAAGGGGGGGGGAGGGGGGCACAGCCACAAATTTGCTTATGTAGTTTAGTGTCAGTCATTTAAGAATAAATTTACGAATTCTTTGGGGAAGCTAAAAGCGCTTCCGTATTGAGGATAGAATAATAAATGGCGATCAAACTAATATCAGTTTTCGGTGTTAACATATGATGCAGTTCCTTCTTTGTTCAATATTTTCAATTATTACTCTGTTCTAAAAACGTAAGGGGTTACAGATACGTAGTTTGACCCCATCCCTCTTTCGTAAGCAGCTTGCCTAGACAGGTGCCGGTTCTGTTACTTAGTGGAGCCCTGTAAATCATCCCCCCGTCACAAAAGTCTGCCATACGATCACCCATTAAACTGAATTCGGAGTCACTTCAATCTGTGTCACATATTCATGCGTGCGCACACAAATACAAATAAATTTAAAATTGAGATTAACAATCTTGTACTCGTATTTCTTATTCAAATGAAGATCAACGTATAATTATCGAAAACAGCTCCATAACTTAATAGTCTGCTTGTCTTTCAATTAACGATTACAGTTTTGACTTAAAATTTTAGGGTTATTGTTGTTGTTGTCGTCGCCGCCGCCGCCGCCGCCCTACCTACCGCTGCCGCTGCTGCTGCTAGACTGAAATTCTCCGATTCAAAGATCCAGTTCGTACCGCGCAGTAAACACTTTTCATCTTGCTTATAAACACCAATCAGTTTATGTTATATGGGGCAGAAGTCGCCGTTTGTTCTGAGGTAAATACAAAACAAATAACTACAGTGTGGGCAGAATGTCATTTCTAAAGTTTTAAAACACTTGGTGCACGCAACCAGTAGGCTGTAAGAGGTAAATTAGTTATACGATTTTAATATCCGATCCTAAAACGTATTCGTTGTGTTCATTGATCTACAGACGATTAATCAGTATAAATTATACATACATCACTTATATTCAAACATGTACATTTTATGTAAAACTATTATTGAAGGATATAAAAAAAATAATTTTTTTTGGTACGATAAATACCATTGCATATTGTTGCATTCGCATGAGACAAAAATGTTTGTACTTTTTCCTGGCAACACCCGTCACCTTCCGAAGGCTGTGGAAAAGCTTGAACTCAAAATATCGGCAATTTTTAGACACTTTGCATTCTTCCGTAGTAGATGGTAGTACTCCCTTTGGGGGGGGGGGGTTCATGTACGTGTAGATATTGTGTATGTTAGCAGTTAACTTAATCTATCAAATCCGTGTCATCTTCAAAGACCAAGATCGTACTGTAAGAAAATAATTTGCTTAAAATAGGAATTTAAATTTGTTTTACGCATTAGTGCATCCGTGCCGCTCTAAATATCATTCATTTTCTTCAGCAAACTAAAATCTTTTATCATCTTTCACGTCTTAATTTTTATGACTTTCATTTCCTTTTGTGTGGTATTATATTCAAAATTATGCTAAATCTGGGTCTTCTTGACACTGATGATGGGCGCACGATGATTCTTCGAAACGTCCGTACTTTTTTTCTACTAGACACTTTATGTAATTTCAGTTTAAATCACGTTTTTGGTGTTTCATCGGACATCGATTGTTGTACTAGGTAATTTATATAATCTTCATATTATTAACATTATCCCAACTTCAGTTCTTTCACCAGAAGGCAATGCACAATTACTATTAGGTATACTGATGTCCCGGCAGAGTCTAGCCCCTGGAGGACGCCTATTATGGTAACTTGGGAACAGTTTCTTACGAAATCAACAGATTGTTACGCTGCTGGCTAAGACTTTTGTGACACTGTTTCCTTGTCGGGTAAGCATGACAGGATAATGAATGCCTGAAGTTTTAACAGACCTTCGCCCTGTATAATGTCTGCGGCTCCATCAGTCATCCATAATTCGCATCTGCCTATCTGTTATTATGTAAATTACAAAGTTTCCTTTAAGTGACATAAGCTGCATGAGACCCAGTAGGTGTAACTCCTTTCCGCCCAGGTCCGTCCCTTTTTCGGCACGTTTGCAATATTGCGAAAGGCGGCTAGTAGCTTCGTCATGTCTGTCTGTCTGTCTATCCGTCCGTACGCCCGCCCGCATGGAACAACTCAGCTCCCACTGGACGGATTTTCATGAAATTTGATATTTGAATATTTTTCGAAAATACGTGGTCTGTTCAAAAAGTATCGGACCTTAATTTTTCCCGCATAAACAAATCAAGCACGGGAAGTGTCCATCATTGTAGATGTGGAGGGGACATTTATGCGCATGCGTGAATTTTTTTTCCCGCCTATAGAAAGCGTCAATAGTCGGCAGTCGGTCGATGACTGTGTAAGTGTTGTGAACGCTCGTCGGATTGTCAGTTATTGCAAAATGACGGAACGACTCGAGCAGCGGTATTGCATCAAATTTTGCCAGAAGCTTGGCGATACCCAAGTGGAAACTATTCGAAAGATTCAATAGGCCTTCGGGGACGATGCCATGAGTATCACAAGAATAAAAGAGTGGTACAACCGCTTCAAAGATGGCAGCACAACAGTGGACAGCGATGCACGTCAGGATACGCCCTCAACTAGCCGAAATGATGTCATCAACCAAGTGCGGACTTTGGTCATGCAGGACCGTCGTATCACTGTCCGAGAACTGGCAGGCGAGGTAGGGGTAAGCATTGGATCGGTACATACCATTTTGACTGCGGATTTGGGCT
>Ga0123352_10001817_pt1 | contig 28952 bp, 16 predicted proteins | sample TergutLab28metaG_FD_89700 | JGI IMG/M metagenome (GOLD analysis project Ga0123352, IMG submission 89700) | Labiotermes labralis P1 segment gut microbial communities from Petit-Saut dam, French Guiana - Lab288 P1 | ecosystem: Host-associated > Arthropoda: Insects > Digestive system > Gut ... | reverse complement strand
TTAACATCAAACTAACTTGTGAGTGACATAAAGCCATTAAATTGAACTACAAAAACACTCGCACTCATGTCATAGTTGTCCTTAGGGTTACAAGCACTATACATGAGAAAGCCCTGCGGTGACATAACATGGCTGACTGCGCAAAGCATCACGCAGGCACAGTGAACACTGCATTCCACTGTCAAGGACATTTGCACTGTCACGTGACATATCAGCTGTGCAGGTTGCAGTATTTGGAACCGCAAGAAGCCCCCACTTTTCTCTGGCCATTATCTCCGTAACCGTTCAACTTTGGATATAGGTGTTTTGGGTTTTATCGGTATACTTTAACATAAGGAACACTCTCCTGAAGTCTGGCACATTCCTCCTGGGACACCCTGTATATATATATATATATACATACATACACGCGCGTGCACACAAACACACACACACACACATATATATATATATATATATGAACCAAATACTTATAAAATGATTGGGGTAAATGCCAGATCAGTCCACATGGGACTGGTGGTGGGCAAAGTAACACTGTGACAGGTTTTTCTTCCAGTATTTTGCTTTTCACTGCAGCAAGCCTATCTCTCCATCAATGCCCAGCACTCATTCATTCATTCATCCATTGCCGATGGAATAAAATATCAGTAACTGACATCATTAAATAACACACTTATATATGATAATGTGTGATTTTTGTAAGTATAACAGTTCCTTCTTGTACGCACAGGAACCACTGAGAATGGCTCGATCAAGTCATGGGACATCCATTACAGTAACAGTAAGAGTAACATAACGCTGTACTGTGCTGGCAGTGACCAATGCAGTAACTAAAGAATCTATGTACAATATAACACTGGTTACTGTTAGTGAGCAGACTGGGGTGGTCTCACTGTACCATGGGGCCTTACAGATAACAATAAATGATGCAAGGATAAGCAGTAACGGCATCTACACAAACTGCACAACACTGCCACCACAGATCTGGCAGCTAGCAATCACACTGTTGTAACAAGACCACACTTTTAAGTCACCAGGTCAGCTCTACTGTTCATCTGTCCAACAAAACTGGAACCCTACCTGGAATCTCAGCTCTGGTCTTGAGAAGAATGCTCATCTGAAGACATTTCTTTACAGCATTCTTGATTATGTCCTACATTTGAAAGAATCATTTCAGCTGGTGTTTCTTTACAGCAGTCTCGATTTGTTCCTTCATTTGAAGGAATTATTTCTAGCCTGTTCTTCTTTACAAAATGTTCAATACGATCTTCTAGACTAGCTGCAAAGAAGATTCACATTTTTATTACAATTCAAAATAATCTCACAAGTCACATGAGGAAAAAACACAGCAATTACATTAAATAGGTAGACACATGGACAAGGGAGGGTAACCTTCATCACTAACTGCAAAGTCACAACAGCTTAAAATGGACTAATATGCCCTACCTCAGCCACCACTACAAGCAGCAGCAACCACACTGCTAGTTTTGGGCACCCAAGTCTGCAGATGTGATGCCATGCTGCAGGGACAGTAGTTCAGACATTTTGAAGGAATGCAGTGCCTTTATCTACAGGGTCAAGCAGTCTGAGATTCAGACCCTGAAGATGAAAGCACTAGAATCCTCAACAACGTTTGAAACCACTCACATTCCAGACAATTTCAATCTTCAGCAACACTGCTTTAGTTAGTTTTGCTCCCTGCTACATTTGTGACCAGTCCAATACACTCTATGCTATGCAAGCACAAAACTTACAGCATGCTGGCCGCTCAAACAGAGGGCGATACACTTTAGCCTTGACACCCTCTAGCAGACAGCTACTCTGTTCTCTTATGTCACCACCATCAGACAGCATCCCCTGGCATTCCAATAACATTGACCGTATCATTGTAGACCTGAAATGGGCAATGAAGAATCAGTAAACTACACTGAATTACTGGTGGTGCCAGGTGAATCATTTTGAAATGTGTGCCTTCAAGATGCTGTCAATTGCTGAGATTACAAGGCATCTGTGGCAGATTAATGAATGGGTATGGAGCAAGATGGAAGGATAAAGACAGGGAAAAAGCCAAGTACTTAGAGAAGAACCTGCCCCAGTGCCACTTTGTCCAACACAAATTCCATGTGGACTGGTGTCGAATTGAACCTAGGCCTCCGTAACGAGAAGCCAACAACTAACTGCCTGAGCCATGGATGGCCTTTCCAGATGAGTGTGAGTGTGTGTACACCAAGAATTATCAATCAGGAATGTTTGTGTGTTGGAGATTAAGGTCTGTTTCCACATTTCCTAGAATGACAGCCCTTTTCTGAATGGAAATTCTGGTTTACTCTCTTTTAATAACCCTTTCAAACACAGGCACTGCTTCCATATTTCCATGTACATAGTAATTCGTTCTTCAATTTTCTGGGCTGTAATGCAGCGTAGAATGGTAGTTAGTTACCAGTGTCTGAGGACAACCTATTGGACCCATCTTCTGAAAGCTTCACCCCTGAAGACTGGACTGATAGGCTGTCTGGAAACTAAGGCAACTAAGTACAAATGTACGCTGCATAATATCGCAGCAGGTCAAATATCTCATTTACACCACAGTGGAAGTCTACAATCATACACAGAAGTTACTTTGTCTTGAATTTTTAAATACCCTAATGCAAGTCAAGGATTCTGGTCTTCAGAGATGTGCTGTTGCTCTGCCAGACTGAGTGGTTCCTGACATTTCAAGGAATGTGTGACCTTCACCTTAAAGGGTACAGGGGCCATGAAGAAATGACACAGTGGGTTAAGCAGTGGGGATATAAGGTACGGTGTGGCCTGTAGTGGCTGGATGGAAACATGGTGAGCTAATAAAGTGATGTGGGGGGGTGGGGGGGCTGAGTGTACAGATAGGCACGGTCCTACAAATGGTGTGTACATATCTCTGCCGCTTAACCCATTTTAACTTTTCTTCCTGGATTTGAACCGTTTGGAGCACAAAGCAACCAATTACCCAGTGCCACAACATTCCATCTCACAAGAATGGAATCCTCCTTTACACTGCTGTGCAAACCAAAAACTTGCACTGATGCAAATCATCTCTGAACCAACGAACTAGGTTAGGCTACATTTCTGCTACAAGCAAACACTATGAAACCAAAAATCAAACAAATCAACTAAATGGATACAGAACATTTACATGTTCAAGCAAATTACTAATTTCATTGACACTGTAACATAACACAGAGGGTACATGCTAAACAGCAGTCTGGAGGGTCTTCAGTGTTGCAGGACAAGAGTATGGCAACATACAGAACACTTGTCAGCATCTCTAAAGAAAGTCTCTCAGAAAACCTGCAACACAGATGGAACATATGTGGTAACTGACAACAAACTTCATGCTTTGTATGGAACTTCAAGATGAGGCTACCTGTTGCAACGGTACAGCAGCCGCTCACCAGGCTACCAGTTGCAGCCGGTACAGCAGCTGCTCACCACATCATTTGGTGACCACATTTTTTTCTCAAAATATGTGAAATCTCTTGATTTTAGGTTTGTGAATTTCTGAAAAATAACGTCTACAAAAATAAGGCTTGCAAAGAAAAACTGAAATGACAGGATGCAAGACTGAGGGAAACATTAAAGCTGTGTGTGCATTGTGACACTCAACAACCCTCTAGTTCACATGTTTTGCTTAACCCTGCAACACGATTTCCTTTCCATGTCATCTAAGGTACAGTTATTATGCACTGCTAGCACCAGTGTGTCACCTACCACAAACACCAACTGCTGTACTCTGACATGCACTTCCCACTTACTTGAGACAACACTTTAACTACAACATCCACTGGGTAGACATCTACATTCAAGCATGTAATGCAACTCAAGACATCATTCCAAGCTGACTGCACAGCATGATATCAAAAGCAGAATAGGAAGCAGGGATAAACAATTACAGATGGAAAGCTTAACATGTAGACAACTGAATTAATGTATTTTATAATATAGATGGCTGGAAAGTACTTACCTCACAGTGTACATGGTCCACTCTTGCTGAAGACGATGAATTACCCCAATCAAAGTCTCCTTACTGACAACCCAATCAGAGCAGTCGAATTCGCAATGGAACAGATTCAATGGTACGTGACTAGCCAGACAGTACTGTGGCTTCCTGCAGCAAACATCAACATGCACAGCTTTTCAACTCCGTATACGGAAGGCAAACTTTTGTCTGCAACAATATCATTACTGACCATCTTTATTCTGTTGAAAGGTGTACAGTTTGGGCAGGATATACCACTTACCGTGGGTGACTCGCAACGTCTAACAACTGCTTCATAACTTCTGTCTTCTCCTTGCCCTGACCAACTAGAAGTAGGATTCCCATGATGCATCTCACCTGATGCCACAGGAACGCCTGGCCAACCAGCGTTAATTCGCACATGTCATATGCTGGAAACAATTTACAAACCCACATACTTATGACTTCACCAGCTGCAGTTACAGATCAAAAGTTTGAGTCAGGAAATCAGTGGCTACAGACTAGAAAACCACAGATCATTTGCCTGTAAGCACTGAAAATTTCTTCCTAGGCCAACGTACCCTCACTGGCTATACAGCCCACCCACCTGCTCATCTGCAAGTAGTTGCTACATTAAGAATGCGCGTTAAAATGTCCACTGTGTGCCTTCAATGTTGGGCACAAGGAAGAAACTTTGTCTTCATTTCCAGGCATAAACAATGTTAGAGCTCTAGAAATGAACACAAATAAAGCAGACAAATGCTTCGCTAAGAGTGTTATTGAACAATGCTGTTGGTTTCTACAATTATGATACGCTGCATTAGCGGACTTATAGTGACAGAAGACAACCGCAGGACTCAGAGATGAAGTTGCCCCATTGCCACTTTGTCTACCACAAATCCACATGTGTAATAACTACATAAAGGATGTGCATTATACTCATTGTTAAAGATCTGCTCTCCCCATACTGAAGAGGATTCAAGTCTTGTGGGATGTGACACTGTGTCACTGGGTCAGTGGTTCCAGTGTTTCAAAGGAATGTAGTCAGCATCATGCAGAACTTGAACTGTCAGCAACATTACTGTCAGATGGTCACGTCTTCCACGTACTGAAGAGGCTTTGCTGTATAAGAATGAAATAAAGAATATTAAGAGCAACAAACCTGAGGCAGTATCAGTATCATTATGGAAGGGATCTGCAGCAATGACCCTCACACTGGCACTCACAATCCGTCTGTCATACTGCACAACCCCATTTGCAACATCCATTTTGCAAAGGTTGCGAAAGTCATGGCATCCCACAACATCCTGCACTGCTGTGTCCATTGCCTGCAAAAACAAACCAAAGCTGCACAAAATTATACAAGTGTTATTAATTTGTACCTACTGGGTTCAAACACCCAAGCACTTAGTAATGGTTGAGATTCTTCACATTGGACAGGGCCACTTAAATATCTGGTAAAAGTACTCAATTGTAAGAAGGAAACTACTTATTTGTACAAAAATTTGAGAACATTCATTATACATATCAGCTTTTAGTAGATGGAAACTTTTTACAGTTCCTTACAGCACCCTTGAAATATCCATCTTCACCCTTCGTAAAATAAGCGTTTGTATGGCACCAGCAAACTGCCAGTAACTGTACATTACATGACAGTGTGGCCAATTTTGCAATTTATGACCTCAAACTTCCTGCCTCTAGCTGGTGCATTCATAAATGTGCCTTTCTTATTTTTCTGAAGCTAGATGTCAAGTGTAATGAAAGATAACTTCCCTTCCAAGCTATGCAGCAGTCAGTTGGAAGTTTTATTACGCACTTCCACTACAGACACGACACAGACCACATTCTGGAGCTCACATCTGACCAAGAATCTGGGAAAGAAGTTGAAGGAACTGAATGCCAACTTACATGACCTCAATGTTTACAAAAACATGCCCAACCAATGGACCAGACGGGGGAGCGCAAGGACTCAACATATAGAGATGTTCTGATCTTAACTGACTCCTGTTTGCCGTGACTGGGAAAACTTACAGGTCAAACAAGTACCAGTATTCACAAATTCATTAATGGAATCAGAAGATGTGTCACCAAATAGGTATGAAGTTAAAAAAATATTTATTTTGCCATGTTTCTTGCAGTGTGCTACAGACAAAGCTAGTGGAGACCAGTACAGGGCTCACTAGAGCAGTCGGCATCACAATATGAAGACCAGGTTATGGTCTCTTAGGACAGTAAAGATCAACTTTCAGAGAGATTTCATATTCATGGTATGAAGAGCAACAAACCATCCTACTGGCTGCTCCATACACAAACACATTGTATGTGCAGCTGCAGGAAACAAAGGAACGTATTCAGATGAAGTTTCAGATGTGCAGCAGTAAAAGTACTGGACCCTTTATTTGCATAAATGACCCTTTTTCAGGGATACAGCATACCAGCTGAGGAAAATAAAGCTTCCACATAGACTACAATCTCATGGTTAACAGTGCCATGCCTTTTGGACTCTGGAAACTTTCATATTAAAACAAGGTGCATGTTTAAGTGGAATTTTGAATAATATCAGTGAATGAAGTTCAGTTGAAACACAGGTGTGAAGGTGATTACTACATGCAATTATCCCTTTAGAGGCCAGTGGTTACTTTAGCGCTGTCAAGTTTAAGATTTAAAAATTCCATGTTCTACCCACAGTGTGTACTTCTATGTCATATCTCAGAACAGCCATTGCTCCCCTAGACAGAATTTAATGAATGGTTTGAAAACCCACACGACGTGCATGTTTACTGCATGGTATGAATGAACTCTTTCAACACAACTCTGGGTAAAGTTACTCTTTAATGGTTAATTTTCCAGAAGTCCAACACATAAGCGACAGTGACAGTGACATCACAGTATGTGGTGAAAATGAATGGAAGGTGAACTGTTTGTTGGCTGAATGACTGAAAACACACAGAAAACATTTTGCAGTACATGCGAATCACAGTTGGACATTACCGATATGGACACTGGCAAAGTTAGCTCTTATGAATCACCACACAATAGCAGCAACAAACATACATGCAGTTCAAAAAAGTGGAAAGAGTGTTGCCTTTCTATGACATACATACATACATATGTACATACATACATACATATATACACACATACATATATATATATATACACACACACCAACATTACAGACAATTAAGACACAGTTTATAAGAATGTACTTCCCTAGCACAAAACAAAGACATATATATTTGGGAGCCTGTGTTACTTTATACAATGATGCTGTAAGCTGCTAACATTATGTAGTATCAGTGACAGATGAATGAGAATAGCACAATGGTGGAATGACAGGGGCACAAACAAGTGAAATACACTTTGTCCACCACAAATCCCACGTGGATTGGCCTGGGATCCTAGGCTTTGTGGTGACTCGGTTCACACACATAGCACCAGGTTTAACAAAAAAAGCATGGCATTTTGTCCACACAGCCACTGTTTCCCCACACAGCATTCACTGCCTGCAAGCACAGTGTTCTATGTGAGATATGAACTGAATCTTGATACAGCAGACTGATGTTAGCCTTCACAGTGTTAACAATGAGCAAGTGTTACAGCACTTTGACAGAATAAGGATGTATATTGTGCATACTGTCTTGAACATGAAGTATGAAAATATAAGACAACAAAACTATTCATGATCAGTTGGTATAGCTCAGTCAGTACTGTGACTACACTATGTTGAATTCCCAGCAGACTGTGGCCAACCAGTTTCTCATTCAATGGACGCCAGGGATTCTTTCACTGGTGGCAAAGTGGCTGGTGAATGAAGCTGACCCCTCACCACCAAGTAGTACTGAGAGAGGGTGGAGCTATGCCACTGCTCTCCCTGTGTGCCTTAATGGTGTGTGAACATTGACACCTTTACCTTTACCTTAAGAGTGACAACTACTTATGAACAAAATGACACCACCCAAAATAATTAAGCATCCCATCGTATTTAAGAGAATTTCAAAATTCCAAATGCAGCCTGATAATCCAGCATTAACACATACCTCAATGTTGAGATCTCCCCGAGGAAAGTAGTACTTGTACATCCTTTGTCTGCAGTCAAACCTTGCGCTAAAATCTGGTGGTGCAGGACACCATGCCAGCACTCTGATGTCAGTAGGGAGAACTCGGTTTAGGAGCTTTGGATAATCTAACTCTTCTTCAACAGTGTTGCCACCACCAGAGAGTTGCTCTTGTGTCAGCTTGCTCCGAATGTCAAGTGACACTACCTAATGATGGAAATACTGACAATCAGTATGGGCAAAAACTACTTCTGGTGCTATGCAATTGGCACAGATGAAAAGCACTGAAAATAAACTATGAATCTGGAACTAGAAAATCATGCACCCTCAGACATGTATAGCAGATGACACCTACACAGGATCCAGTGGTGAGTTACTGCATTCACATGCTCAGAGCAGAAGCATTTAACAGATTACATGATTGAAAAAAGCATATCTGAGTCATAATGACACAAAACAAGATTGTAATGATTCAGGTCTTTCAGGATACAACACCTTTTCACTAGGTGAGAATTTACCTACATTTTGAAGGTACTTTGTTTCTTCAAAATGTTAGGAACCACTCGTTCAATGACAAAGGACCCCAAGTGAGAAGACCTGAACCTTCACAGCCTCACATATCACTAGACACTGTTGCTGTCCCTTTAATGTGGTGCAACCATCCATTCCACATAATCACTGTTAGTTTTCTTCTGCCTTGTCAACTGAGTCACCAGTAACAACGTTTTGTCACAGCTGACTGCTTTAGACAAATTACGACCTTGTAGTTTTCTGCACCCACCTCCTTTTAATGCCAGGTTGCAAACAGGTTGTACTTATACCACCCCCTCCCGTCTGCTACTGCATAGGCATGTCATGGGGTGACCTTTACCTCCACTGTTGTCTGCATGCTTTGCACAGAAAATCCAACAATTTTGTATGCCCTACCATTCTCTTCATTTGCCAGTGCCTCAACTTCTGCCACTGAAAATATTTTGCTTTTTGCTGTGTCTTAACCCATTATTTCAGAACAAACAGCCTTCAAACATGACATCTGAGGTGCCCACAGCAGTGCTGTTGATGAATTATGTTTTATTGCGATACGAGGTCATGTCACTGGGTAAGTAATTCCCAATGTATGAAGAGCTGTACTGCATTTACCTTTAGGGTCAAGCAGGAGTTGACAGCTGCACTGACATGACCCTTAAGATGAAGGCAATATAAACTTCTGAAAAGTTAGAAACTACTCATCCTATAGCACAGGGTCATATTCCACAAGACTTGAATCCTCAAGCTTCACCCCATCAGATTTGAATTTTTGGGGCAACCAGTGTCTTTAGGTTCCTTCAAACGCATCACACATAAACTGAGAAGTGGTGCAGATTAAGTCACCGCAGACCCTGCACCGTGGGGCGGCACTGTAGGTCATGGGATCCACAATGTAGAAAATACTAAAATTTGTTGTCGGTTCATTCATACTGGATTCCGTTCTTCTGAAAGAAGGTGACATTCTGGATTCCTGTCATAAGATCTGGGAGTAACTTCACTAACGAATATAGTGGGCCAGAATGTGTGACAGCTCACACAGAACAATACACACACTTACTGACAAAATCAAAACCAACATGTCAGGCCTGGTGTTCTGCCACCGAGATTTATGAAGACTCGTCATCTGGGTTGTGACACTGTGCAGTTTGGTACAAATGTTTCGGAAAAAACTGCTCCCTCTGTCTTCCTGGAAGAAGAGTGAACTGTGTGTGCAGGAAATGGTACACATAATGTATAGGAACAGGCGGTTCAGGAATAAGGCTACAAATAAACCACAAGGAATCAATCTCCATAAATAACAGTTTATGTAGTCTGTGGCTCCTAGTGATGTGCTCATTGCATGTACACCAACTGTTTTCGTACATAATATTTTACATGACTGCCAGTATTGCAGATTATATAGTCTCAAATGACACGTTGGTTACTGAATAATGAATTGGCAAAATGTGGAATTGCATGTGGCCTAACTTGTGTACCTCGCCATACTTGCCTCATTGGATAGGGAAGAGCAGGAAAGGAAAACCCATTAGGACTGTCTGTTACCTGGCTGGGAGTCAAAGCATGCAATACCAGAATACAAAAAGTGTTACTGTGTCGGTCAATGGTCTCTGTAACAAGGCATATTAATCCTGATGTCCTTAAGGATTGTAGTAATGCCTACATCTGCAAGGGCAAGCAGTTCTGTCTTGGGTTACTGACAACATTATGAACTCTTGTGGTCAGATGAATTCCAAGTGGTAAAAACTGTGGAACACAGAGGATCTACAGTAAATAATATGGTACATACCTACACCTAGTGAGAAATCATACAGAATACTTCCCACAGGAGATCCTTTGTCTGCCAAGATTCAATCTAAAGGACTTCTAGACAGGCACTGGTAGTTAACATGGTAGCTTGCTGTAAAAGTGGCGGCAGCAGTGATAGTAGCAGTAGTAAACATGCTACGTCTGATGTAAATATAAGCAGTAGTAGTTAACACACTATGTTTGCTGTGCAGGTCTCAACAAGGTCTCACCACGTAAGTTTGCCATGACATACATGAGCGAAAAGTGTGACAGATACGGAGTGGGAAAGTGCAGAATGACACTACCTGCAGCACCCATAAAAAATCTCTGTGCACACCAATTAAACTTATTGAAAGCTAGAATTACAGTCCTTGCAGAAAGGCTGGCTGCTCGCAAACAGGAGGGGGTGCAGGCACTACGTTTGTCACATGGTCACTGTGCCGCAAGTTTGCATACCGTTAACATCATTTAAATGTGCTGTATGTGGAATGCAGCTTACCCTGAGTTTATTTTGAGTTGGCAACAGTGCACTGTAGCCAGGCCATGCATAGACCCATTCATTAAAGCAATGCTTCAAAGTTCCCACGACATAACGAAAAAGACTGTGCAGATATTACCACCACTAAGTGACATTAAGAGTATAGTGGCTACAGGCAACACGACTGATGTAGCAGCTGTGGTGGTGGAAGGCTGACAGAGACCGAGAAGTGCTGTCTCTGCACCACAGCTCATGCTACGCACACATGCGGACATTTATACACTAAAATGAGGCACAAACATACAGTGCAGCAGTATACCTGAGAGAATGAACTGACACCTTTGTCTGTACGCCCACAGCGACCGTAATTGCTAGTCTGGCGACTCTCCACCAAACAGCACCTGACTAGGGCAGAAAATAAATGATGTTCTATGGTATTTGCAGTGTCTTCTTGTGTAGCGTACCCTTGGTAATCCCAGCCTAAGTACAGAAACTTCAGTAGCACATGCCGCTTGGAGCATCTGTGGATGAAACATAAAATCCTGAAAACTAGATTCCTTTCTACAGCAACCATTTTACAGTCTGAACTGACAAACAGTGGAGTGGTTAAACATGTTTAAAGCAAAGAGGAAAAAAATATCCTGCAACACTAATCTGACTGATTATACAGTCTACAGCCAAGAATTATTCAAATGCTTAAAGAAATTCCCTGCTCTTATGGAACCCTATGGGTTCATTACCAACATTCCAGAAATCCTGATCTGACATTATTCTCAGCCAGTTTAATCCAGTCTCCATCTTCACAGCCACTTTAAAATCACTTACTTGGAAAAATCAAATTTCCGACCCTTCTTTTCAGATGAACCACTTCTGGAGCAACTTTGTGCAAGTGACTTATTAATTATGTTCTTCAACTGACCATTATGTTCTTCCAGTTGCAGTATGTGATTTACAAGGTCCTAGAAAATCAACATTTCTTATGTTATTTTGCAACATCTAACAGGATCTTTTCAGACTACAAGTCACACTACTGCACACCTGTGGCAAAAATAAGGAACAGAAGCCTCCATTACGAACAGAATGACAGCTATACTACTTCGTTACATCTCAGTGAAGGTAACGACTATCAGACAAAAATACACGAATAATATTTCATAAAATACCAAACTTGGTTTTGACAATTTTCAGACCAAAATTTTACAATATTACTGCAGTCATATGTAAAACAGTTTAGTTTAATTTACAGTTCACCCATTTGTGCCAAACAAGGCACAGAACAGGTACATTCCAATTAATCACAGTTCATACTTAACTGAACACAACTTTGTCGAAATAACATAAACACATTTACTCCAACAATATACAGTACAATTCCTTTAGTCTGGCATCAATGGGACTGGGCAGGTGCTGAATTACTGAATGCTCTTGCTGATCAGACAGTACCTTTGCCGACCTACGTTCCTACAGCTAATATTTTGTTACTGCTCCTACACTTGGGCTGTACAACAAAGGAGAGGAGTACTCCCTCAGCAAATGTGCACTGGTCAGTTAGTTTCATTTAATCACAAAATGACTTAGTTTTACATACTATTACAGGCCTAGTCATGGTTTTCCTTTGAAACACACTGCTTCAAACCACTTATGCAACATCTTGTCCAGCTGCACTAATTTATACAGTTTTAATGTCTGCTGTTTGCACTGTCGTTTGGTGCCAAGAACAATCGTAACTGGTCCTTCTGTTTCTTTATATCATAAACAGTTGATGATCCCATGTTGTATGAAGACACAATCACACTTCAGCTCTACCCACCTTCCAGACTCCTAATTATTTCAAGTTCCTGAGAAACTGTACATGTTACGTGTTGCCTCTTGCCAGCTGGACCTTGTTCACTCATCATGGGATCTTTATAGTCCATTACAATAGCTCAATGGGATCATTAAAGTCAACATACCGCAAGATTAATTCACACAATCAGTAAATACACTGGGTGTTGATGACAGCAAAACATACTGCTTTTGGAGTACCTTCCTTAACTGCTGGGATTTCCAGAGTATCAGTAACTTGATTAAAGGAATTCTACTGTATACAGACTAATACAAGACAATCCATAAACTCTGCTTTTAGTCAGAGACTAATGTCAACCACATCTAAAATGCCATATGTTCTTCTACTGAATACAATACATGTCATAACACAACTGCTGCTATGGTGACATCATTTGTCCTCAAGGAATGGTTTACATACATTTAATGTTTAAATTAATATGGATGGCTAAAACCCACAGCTAAAACCCACTACTGCGTGAAAGTAATGGAATGACATTTAGTGCACCAAAATGACAATTTAATTCCACAATTACAATACAAAACAAATTCAATGTCCCTTTACAACAGTATCATTTAAGTACTTCTTGGGCCTTTAATCGATAACAGGTACTGGTAATGTGTCTACAGTATGTTCTTTTTATTTATCTTCTGTTGAGAGAAATGTAACAAGTCTACCATTATCATAATTATTCTGAAGAATGTAATTTCATATCACCTTACATTAACATCAGTCAGCACAGGACACCAATTAAGTAAGGCTGAATAGATTCTTTTTTGATGTTTCTGCAAACTCAGACTTGAGAGGTTTTTTAATTGAAGAGTATGCAGAAATGTTTTGACCAAAAACAGGGAAGTGGCAAAAACAGCAGCTACTGGAACCAGTCCATTCATTGATGTTGTGCTATGCAAAGGGCAGAAATGTAGAAAACTGCTGTGCAAAGCTTGAAAATGCTTCACCACTACTCTGCACACATCGAGCCATGATACTAAGTGAGACGGACAGAATTAATGTCAGAAACATACTCACAAACAAGCAACAGCTGTAATCTATTTGACTTTGGGGTTTATGCAGCAATGGGATTGCAGACTTTTATTCTTCTGAGACAGCACAGCGTTAATGGGTAATCAATATGAATGTCTCAAGGGAATGTAATGTCCTCCTCTTCAGGGGTTGTATGTCCCAGAAGAGTGCCAGAAACAAAAGGATGAATGGAAGCTACAGCAACAGTGTAACCAGTGACTGTCTGGAAAGGTTAACAGACTGAAGAGAGAGCAATGGGAGGGGAATATGTACAGTATTGTTGCTGGAATGGGGCAGGGTGGTGGTGAAAAAATTTGCTTACTTTTCTCTTCCTTGCAAATCCCCCCCCATATCCTGGATGTTTCATGGTACCCACCAAGCCCAACAACACATGTCCTCTGCAACTCACCTCACCTGATTCTACTTCTGCTCACTGTCAAACATAATGCTCTTACGGCACCACTCCTGCAATGGCAAGGCAGTTAGATTTCAACCATTGCCAAACCATTTGCAACCTTTGAGGAAAGGACACATTGTAATCCACTTACTGCCACCATACTGTAATAACATGGTGTTGGATTTAACCAATTCCAATCCATTTCATATAGTGCTATTCAATAATACTAAAAGAGTTAAATTATCAGGATGGAGTCCAAACATAACATTGCACATACCATACAAATATATTCTTAAAATGGAAGCAGAAGTGTTTATCTGGTGGCTAACACTATATTCTAAGCAGTAAGCACATGCGTGGGATTTAGAATTCTCAAAGTAAACTTTACCATAAGGGTCTGTATATGAGGTTACCAACACATTATACCCCCCAGCAAATACAGACTGATGTGTAGTTCAATCCATCTAACTATACATTCTGAAGTATACTGCACTATATACAAGCACTAATAACAAATGTATACACTCAAGAAACTTAATCAAGGCTGCATCATCTATCTCCTTTCTGGTAATATATGTACTTTTCACTTCCAAATTTTGAATACAATTTGGATGAAATTCAGATCGCATTCATATTTCAACACATTGGATGTACTCGACAATGCTTACATCAGACGAACAGCAAAAGAAGCTTCACTAGGCATATCTTGGCTAGAAAATATTATCACTCGAATTTTACATCTTGATGTCCTGAAGTCTAAGAACAAACTCTCTTCTTTCTGATTTCCAGAGTCTACATGCACTCTTGCAATTACAAACTTAGCACTTACTTATCCACACAGCAACAAATGCAGCAGCTACTGCCACTGCTAAGTTTAAAGAAGCATGATACAGCATTCTTGTGTATAGCTATCATATGAATTTAAATAAATACTTAATTTGAAAATAAGTCCATCACAAATATGAATAAACGAAATTATACAGGGTACTACAATATCATATAGGAGGGTGGTTGCGTCGCCGGACTACTCGCTGTGGGGTTACCAACACAGGTAATACACAACAAATGACGAAGAAAACTGCACCTCTAAATGGTCTGGCCGTGGAAAGTGCTCCATGTCATCTCCTCCATTTCTTGCCTTTTCCCATGCCGCTGTTGCTTAACCATAAGGACTTCCGTTGGTGGTGGTGAGCATATCATTACCATTCTGTATAATACACAGCGGCCCTGCAGAGTGCCAGAACCAGAGCCGTGTGGGGGTGGGGTTAAGCGAGATGTGGTGCTCAGGACATGGGATGTCGGTCTTGGTGACCACCATTAAACATCCACCATGCATTGCGGGCGGTGGACACAAATCGGAGGCATGAAACTGAAAATTACGCTCCACTTGCTCGGCCCGTACCAGAACCACTGCCGGTTTATAAATTTAGGCAACTTACTGCTCTAGACAAGGTCTCTAATTCCTCTGGACAGAATCTTCTCTTTGCAGATCGTTTCACTGACATATTGTCTGTTTTAACTTTCATACATATAATTCATTAATGAAACTTCGACCACGATACAACCATGAACTTCAACCTCTAACAGCCACAAACATCATACCTTCCAGTCCCCATTCTATTCGGGCGCGCTCATCCATGCTCACAAACACAACGGATTATTACAACCATGGTTCACCACGAATGAGCTCGATTCCGGATCACAGAGAATACAGACAGATCCACAAGATACAAACACGGTGTAACATTTCCGAGGTGACGAACACTCCGCCATCTGCAAAATGAACATGCGTGATGGTATCCGGCCGCGCCCAGGGCCTGGGGTGAAAACTTGACACCTGCTGATAATATATGAAACTATGTGTAATGTTATCGGTAACGCAGCCAACTACCCTTTTCCCACACGACATCAAAGTTATTCAGTAGCGGTTTCGAAATCACAGCATACTTCTGAATGGTGGTCTTCCAGCTTATGGGGTCGTACAATTTGATTGGTGAGTTCCAACTTTTTCTGTCGGAACATAGTGTTCCCACCTTCAAATGATCTGTGAAGGTAGGCACAAAATGCTCCAACTAATTATTCGAAACCGTGTACAAGGGTGTACCTCAAATCGTGTACCAAAAAAATATGGAGACCATCTAAAGTGTGGCTTGAAACGTCACATTTAGGACACTGACTTACATGTGCAGCAGTACTTCTACACGCGCAGTGTTGAATACCACATTATTTTTTCCACAAGATGTCTGCACTTTGTGTCAAACTCAGAAAATGAAATCCGAAATGCTTACCGGTAGCACACCTTACCAATATGAACACATACTTCAGTGTCAGGAGCATATATGATTCATTCTATTGTTCTTCAAAGGATGTAACATGGAGAGTCACACACACTAACAACTACTTCAATGTTGAAATTTCTGTGTGGTTAATCCCTAAAAATAGTTACAGTATCATATAGGCAGTGTAACATACATGTACTCTACTTCTGAAAGTGTATTAGGTGTTGCCAACGACATTGTTACTCTGCGTGATGACTGCTGTATAGCAATAGGCAGTACTGAATTGCGGTGTGTTACTGTCCGTATTCTGAGAAGAAAATATTCATCAGAAGTATACCTTTTACTTATCTTTCATTTATGAAATAAAGTTTGTAACATCCGTATCTCATTTATTTCACGTGTAGTCATTTGCACAAATTAGAATAACGTGTGTGCCTATGGCAAAGTTATTTAAACATCTAGAAATTACAATGGTAAGTAGTTTTTAGCAACGTGTTACAGTGTGATTTTGAAGAGAGGGGTGTTCTGCGGTGGTGACGGAATGGTATGGTAGCGGACTGTGTTACCGATGTCCCGCTACTTAGTTTCTTAAATTATCACGAAACGGAGATCTTTCGCCACAGCCCCTCGGCCGTGCCTGATACAGTCACACATGTTCGTCCTGTAGATGGCGTAGAAGTACATCAACGTAGCCACAAAAATGCCCTCTATATTAGGTAGTAATCCGTGAGCATAGTAGGTATTTTTATTTTTATTGTTTAGTTTGGAATGCTAAGTAATATTTTTTGGGGGGTTGGGGGGGGGCTTGCTGTTTGGCTCCTGAAGAAATTTCCTTTGATTTAGGCGAAACGCTTTTATTTTCTCTCTTCCCGCTAAGTGACTCAATTGAATTTGTGCAGGCAAGGACTATAAAATAGTCAACGGTCGCGAAAGATAGTTTTAGCCACGGATTAAAGATGTGGCGCTGTGAGTGTCATTTGTGAAGCATGGTGATGATGTTTATAGTGATGTAATAATGTAAAGACGATTAATGGAATGGAAAGCAGTAATAATGACTGAAACAGCCAGCCATTTTTTAAAGACGTTTAGTCCTTAAGACAGGAAGAGAACAGTGTTGAATGGAGTTGTTCAATAAAAAATATATACTGTGTAGAGGTTATGTTGAATATTTTAATTTTTTATTGTTGGCCAATAATAGTCTCGCGAACCTTCTAGTTAATTAGGGTTGGATCTATGATCGCATAACGTTTTGCCGGCTGACAGTTTCTAGAATTTGTTGCATGAAATGTACGTGTGAATATTTAATCTCATTTTTTGCGTGTTGTGTGGAAACAACGGTCGTTAATTGTTTTCAGTGCTTGTACTGCTGGCATTGCCGTCTGGTACTGCTGTCCACTAAACAGCTCTTCTAAATGAACAGTACACAATGATTTTGTCTCCTGAGTGGTTTGGGTTAGGTAAGGTTCTTGGGTTAATTGTATTTCGTATGTTATATATATCGTTTCTGCTGGTGTTAAACAGGCACGAATATTTTATCGGTCTATGGATGATCCCAAATATCTATGCTGTAGACGGGATTCGCACAAATGTGTGTCCCCACTTGAATAGTCATGATATAGTCCACAGTAAACAATTACTGATATTCATAACACTTTTCCTCAAAATACATGAATGAACACGTATGAAGGCACATACTGTGTAAAGAGTAGATGTTACCAAAATGTGGATCAGCATATTGTGTGCATATCAAATGTCTGGTATGCTGCGTGTGCTGTACAGAACAAGAGCAAAAGATGCTGCAACCTGCCTTTTTGACATTACCATTAAGGGATTTATTATGTTCACCATAGTATATTATGTAATGTTGGGTGTCTGTTTATCTGGCTGTAATGACACATTAGCATGGAGATTTTTCATATGGTTCTTGATACACAAGTGTTTTGTTACTGAAACATTGTGGCTATATTTATCACAGCAAAGAATCCCAAAGTTAAAGCATATTGTGGTTTGGTGATATGAACATTTTTTTTTTTTGGGTTGTGAAGGTTTTAAGGTGAATGCAGGTATGAATTCAAATGAAGCTGATCTGAGTGTGTATCATTCAACTGTATGCTTACTTAAAATTACAAGTTTAGATTCAAATAGTATTTCTCGGTAGTTATACATTTATAATGTGTTAACGTGGAACTTATGCCTGTTCTTTGCGTAATGTATGTTATTTATTGCACTACCATTAATGATTTGTGGTTGCAGTAGGAACGTGCAGTAGAATATTTTAAGATTCTTTGACATCCTTTGAGTAAACTGAAGTTACTGCTATATAATGATATGTTTATGTCATGTCTTAGTAATTAAAAGAGAAATTCTACAACCACGTGGCATTTGCATAGGAGCTGTTGGGTACTCAAACCCTTAGTTAACCTGACACAATGATGACAAATCAGAAAACCTTCGTCCTCAGATACACACATTAAATTATGTTGATTTTGCTGTAATGTGCATGTAGGGTTTTTTTATGCCTCAGTAATGGGAACCACATGGCAGCTAAATGGAATTCTCTAGGTGTATTTGCTTATTTGCATGCTCACATATACAGCAGTTAGTGGCTATGAGAAATAACATCTTACCAACAAATTCCAATGCGATTAATATATAGAGTTCTTGGGCATAAAAAATTTATGGATGTCCCTACGGGATGTTGTGTATAAGGAGATCAAAGGAAAACCAAACCCAGACACACAGCAAGCTTAAGCTTTACATTTCCTGATATAATATAACTTACTGCATTTTACAGTAGGTGTTGGATATGATCTTCAATTCTCAGACATAATTGACCCCTTGTGAACAGATTATTAAATAGTCTTTGAAGTTCTTGCCTAGAAATTTCCGACACTGCACACCTGATGAAATGGCTGCCACAGACGACCAGTGTTATTGTCAATATGTTAAGTTGTATCACCTCAGTTACATGGTCCAGTGTAATCTGCTGAGTGAAACACAGTGTAATGTAAAATTGTTGTGTTCATTAGTGTGAAGTACAGTTTAATACAGAAATTATATACGATGCAGAAATGGAAGGCCGTTAAGTTTGCCGTGTGTGTGGACTGTGTTTTCAATTGATCTCCCTGTACATTCAGTAGCATTAGATTGGGTGAATATGTTTATGACTTCTCAGTGTTCCATTTACTATACGTAGGTTGATGTTTTATATGTAGTGCACTGCTCTTATGCACTGGCCAATGTTTATATTTTCTTGTGTTATTTTGCAGTGATGATGTCCGTGTACATCAACAGGAACATGTGATTGGAGAGCCAAGTCAGTGGTTTTGCGAACAGAATGTAGCATTTGTGTGTAAAGATTGCTGCAACACGTGTGCAAAGGCATTCTCCTCTGTGACGATGGCCGTGTTACACAGGGCACTTTTTACATGGCTTGTACTTCTAGTATTTTTGACCTTGCTCGTCCTTAGGTTAGATTCCCGTACTCAGTGGAACTGGTTCATTGTGTTTGTCCCATTGTGGGTTTATGACAGTATTTTACTTATTTATGTACTGATTAACATGATTTCTCTGTGCAAAGGCTATCCTGGAAGAATGTCTGTCGTGAGAAGAAAAGTGTGGTACATCGTGGCTATCATATTAAAAATGGCAACACAGATTATTTTGTGTTTAAAACTGGAGTATCCTTCGTGGAACATGTCAGTAATTTTTGTCATGCTTCCCATGTGGACTTTGTTGCCAGTTCTGCTGGTAGATGTGTTTGTTACTCTAATAATGTAAATTTGTTATTAAAATTTATATTTGAAGATGTCTGAGTGAATTCCATGAAGTCCTACTACCAGTAATGTGTGCAAGACTAAATGAAATTAATTTTGAAACAGGTTCTCCATTTCTGTTCTGTGACCAAAATTCACGATGGAAATATCATCCATTCAAAAACAGGCTTGCTTGCTTACTTACTCCAAGGAGGACAGTCCTTCTTGAGAAGCTAACCAGTTCTCAGCTAGTCAGGAATTATTCCCCCATTTTATGAAACCTTAAGGTTCATTACCACATTCAAAAGTGCCTGCCATATTTCCCTGTCATGAGCTAGATCGATGCAGTCCTTACCCCCACGTTCCACTTCCTGAAGATCTATCTTAATATAATCCTCCCAACTACATCTGGGTATTCCAAGTGGTCTCTTTCCCTCAGGTTTCCCCACCAAAACCCTGTATACACCTCTCCTGTCCCTCATACTGGCCACATGCCCCATCCATTGCATTCTTCTTGATTTGATCATCCAAACAATACTGGGTGAGGAGTACAGATTGTTAAGCTCCTCATTATGTAGTTGTCTCCACTCCCTTGTTACCTCGTTCCTCTTAGGCCCAAATATTCTCCTCAGTGCCCTATTATCAAACACCCTCAGCCTGCGTTTGTCTCCCAGTGTGAGCGACTATTCAAATACAGCATTACTGAAATTTTCTGTTTCTCAATAAAACAACATGTTTCGTGGATATGGAAGTGCCACAAGTATTAGTAATAAATTACCTAGACAAAGTATGCCCTTCAGAAAGACAATGAGCCATAATTCAAGTTTATTTTATAATACAGATAACATGTCTAAATGTTACGTACATAATGCAGTCCATTACTCCACAGTACTGACACATCTGCGTTTTGTATCACATAGCAATTAAAAAATACATTTCCATTTCTATGAAAATGTGGGCTATGAACTGTCCTGATGTTTCTTTAGCACCCGTACATTAATAAAACCTTTGAGCAGTGAGTTTTTTTTCCTACTGACTTGCTTCCACTACCAAGTAACCGCCAGTCTGTCCAGATGTTGTGAAGTCTGTTGGCATGGTGTGATCTTGACTTAAATATGTTTAATATGTGGTTCTAGCATCCCCCATGATGCAGGGCTGACCAATTTTACCAGTGCATAATTTAGCACTGTAAAAGAAGGAATGATTATACTACGAGGTCTGACAATAAGGTAATGAGACTGGTCCCAAAAAATTTTTATTTAATTTATTCCTGAACTACAATGTGGTCACCTTCAAAGTACATCCCTTGTGCCTGCACACACGTGCCTTTGTTTGTAGCATTCCTGGAATACACCTTGTGGGATGTCATTTAAGACCTGTGTTACATTTCTCTGGATGTCTTCTGTAAATTCAAAATGGTGTCCTTTCACTGCCAATTTTAGTTTTTGAAATAAAAAGGATTCGCAAGGTGCGAAGTCAGGTGAGTAAGGGGGCTGAGGCATCACCATAATGCATATGGATATAAAAAATGGTGCTACAGAGAGCATTGAATGGGCTAGTGCATTGTGATGACAGATTCAGTTTTTCACAATATTTGGATGAACCCACATGACCGTCTTTCACAGTCTTTCAAGAATTTCTGTGTAGTAATATTGATTGTCTGTCCTTCAGGAACCCACTCTTTGTGAACATTACCCATGGAACCAAAGAAGCACACAACCATACATTTCTCTTTTGACTTGGACATACGTGTTTTCTTGCTTTTAATTTGGTAACCTTAGTTGAATCAATATGAATGATTCACAAAAGCCAGACAGAATTTGGAAGAAGAATAGGCTTAAATCCATGCATGTACCCACATCTTCTATGCTACAAGTTTTCTGGGATCATCCATTGTCGGTTTTTGTTCGGTCACTAAAGAGATCACTAGACGAAAACACTCCACAGATATTATACAGCACAGATTGTTAGTTGTGGTCAGTACTGGTGGCATGTGGTAAGGCGAATAGTAAACGTGGTGTTTTCGGCTACATTTTTTGATGCACCAAAGTCTGCAGTTCAAATTTTTGCTACAGATGGCAAAAGTGCTGTCAACAAATCACAGGCATTCTATTTATTTTGGCACCTCAAAAATTAGTTATGTTTGTTGTGTTAATAATTATTAAATTTTTACAATTTGTAAAAATGTAAACATTTTGTAACATGTTCTTGTTCTTGTGAGTGTACTTTTTTAAGTTAATGACTTTTTTTAATTCACCACTTTTTTGTGTTGGCCAGTAAATTTAAGAACATTTTGTATTCTGTGAAAAACAGTATATGTCATTTGTCATATTTGATGGCAAATGTAGGTGTTATATTTCTTTCATTTATGTGTTGAGAGTGGCACATAACTTGGGCAGCTGTGTTGCCTCTAAATTCTAAACCTACCAGAATTCTTAACATATTGCATTTCAAAATAGCTTTCAGATTTGTGCTATATATATATATATATATATATATGTGTGTTTTTTTTTCTTCTTCTTGTTTTAAGTGAGGAAGTAAAGGAAAATTTAGCATGGAAGTTGTTCAGAGCGCAGTGGCTTTAAATATGTTGGTAAATGACATAATGTGGTACTGCATTTCAGTTTTCCCAGCACAATGCATCTACACTTTTGTCATATATATTTTTTGGTGCTTCAAGTTCTGACAGTTATGAAGAAACTGTGTGGACTAGGTTAGGATACCATGTGGTCTGGGTAGCAGTATTTCGGGGGAATGTATTACCTGTGTCTTCAGCTGGCTGTCTGAAGGCAGAGGTACTAGGCTGTTTCAGAACAGTATGTGTACTTACTCATTTGATGTCAGTGCAGAGAGAAACAATTGTAATGCTTTTGGGATTGACAATGAGGTCATCAAATTGAGGGGGTGGGGTTTGGTATGGAATAATAGTTTTGGGAGTATGATATCCCATTCCACATTCTACAGATGTAAGATTTTTTATTGTTGTTCTTAACACAGTTTATATTCTGTATATAGTGCTCTTTTTGGCAACACTGGCGTCCATGGGGATCAGTAAATTATTAAGGATATTTAAAATATTCAGGAAATTTAGAATATTTAATGTGCATTTGCATTTTATGTCCCCAAGGGTTTGAGATTTCATTCCTTTCGCAACTCTGTTCTATACATATTGTCTTCTATTAAAATTGTGTGTATGCTATAGGAATTATAGTATATTGTATTGTTTATATAGTGGACTTGTGGCATAGCATGTAATTGTTCAATCCAACACATAAACAAGAAGAAATAATTTATACACGGGCGCAGTAGTCAGTGGTCGACTCTTATATAAACAACATAGAACATGGATTTCTTTGAGAATGCCCTGTAGAGGCTGAAACATTTAGGAGGAGCATCACAGAACAACAAATGGTTATTTATGGTTACAAGTGCAATTTTCTTGTATTAAATACTATATAGTCACTGTGTTGCACGGAATATGGACAACGTTAAGTAAGAAATACAATTATGTACATGTAAGTCACTCCTACAAAAGGAAATGTCTGTAATGTACATCACAATGTAAGATATCAATTCATCATGTAACTGAAATGCAAATTTGTATTGAAAGATATAATTCCTCAACGTGTTAAAATGTGTGTAGTATACACAGAACTGGAGTTGTGTTAACGACCAGAAGAACTTTTTCTGAAGGTGATTGCGATACACCAGTGAGCTTGTTATCGATTGTGTTATCGAAAACGCTTACGCGTAGTTCTTAGAGCAACCGTTAGAGGCATGGTTTATCGCCATCCCATTTTGTTTCGCATAAACGAGTGACAGCACAGTTTGACTGCTCCCACGGATTAGCATACACGGAACTGTAATCCATGATAACGTGGACATGGAATGTCAGATGACGTAAAAGAGGGTGTATAATCCGGCAAGTTTACTGCGTGCATATTCGGGAAAAATGTTAAAATGTTGGCAGGAATAGAGTGGGATAGTGACAAACTAGAAGACGGAATTCACAGTATGTAGCCCACGATCGTATTCAAAAGAAATGAATTTGTGCTATTCTTGAGATTCCGTGTAATATGGAAAAAGAATACTGAACTTTTGAATGTAATGCCCACAAATGATTGACCGTATGATATTATTCTCCGAATTTTGTATTTGGGTTGGTGTATCCATTCTTGCGCAAATTAGTGCTTGGGCCCTATGCCAAAACAACATGAAAAGTGGTTTTTATGCTGTATAACGGCAGTTACAAGTATGACATGATTAAAACAGAAGGTTTTGTCAAGTTTTTTGAGCGTAAAATATCAATCTCCTTGTATACACAGTAAACTGTTTACATCAAACTACGTAAATCACGATGATATGTAACACTTTGCTAATATTGTGTACTCGTGCGTATGTAGTTCAACCGCTCTGTATTGTTAAATTCAGCTGCTCAATGCTGTATATAGTGATTATTGTAATTAATTGTATTTTAGCAAGTGTTAAATTTGGTGTATTAACTCCCAGAGGATGGCATGGATGTACAGAAACATATAGGGCTAGTGACAGATCATACTTCTATGTATGTTTGTAACTTACGCATTTACTTGATTTGTAAATGAATGTTCTTTAGTCACTGTGTGGCAAGACAGTTGGGTACAAAGTTAATTCAGGGTATCCAGAAAAAAAAAAATTAAAGTACAGTTTGGTTCCTCTGATATTTTTGTATTTATGACAACAGTTGTAGGTCCACTGACCTGAAGACAGGTGCTTAGACAGAACATCAGAGATTGGCTGTGACAAACATTTCTTTGTGTCTTTAGAAATAGCTGGTGAAGTCCAGTTACGTACATATGGTCAGTTTCTTGACGAATATGGCACTCAACTTAGAGGAATTGAAGATGCACTTGAAGATAGCATGTGTGTTTCCTGGGACATGAATCTGGACCCTATCTCTCTGCAGGTAATATATGTTCTTTTTTAAATGGAGCATCAATATACAGAACTGGTTACCATCCAGTGTACACTCTTAATGATTCTCTCAAGTGTTGCAAAAATGGTTGATTGATATGTATGTGAACATTAAGTCTTTTGGGATATGATGCTTTGGAATATAGCAGGTGGTTCAATAACTTTTGTAGGACTGTAGTTCTTCATCTTCATGATCAGGCAGTTCAGGAAGAGTGTCAGTGACTTTATAGCTTGAAATTGTGAGATGATTCATGAGTACTGTTTTGGAAGGAATGTGGAAGAAAGCTGCCATTAAATAAGTTGATGTACTGTACTGTAATTTGCATGTAGCAACTGAAAACCTTGAACTACCTCAGGATTGACTGCATCCTGAGTGAGATTCAGTGTGGACACCAGATGAATGTGGGACGTGTGTGACCAGTAGAGCCAACATGCACAGTGATGGTTGATTGAGGTGGTCATTGTCCACTGCCTTCAGTTTATGTGGTTTGCTCAGTATTGCAGAACTGACTTCACTAGGAACCTTGTGCATTATGTTGTGCCAGTACTGGTGACATTTAAAGTTGAATTAAGTAATATAATTGACCAATTTTGTACTTCATTATTATGTATTCTCTGAGGGTAAGTCGGAAACTAAATTTCCCATTGTTATTCCTGTAAAACAAACTCTCATAGCAAGCTCTTACCTTGTCATACATTAGTTCTTGGTCCTGAGAGTTGAAACGTGTAGCATTTTGTAAAGGCAAATATAGTTTTTATAATAAAAGATAGTTTTTTGACTAAAATTGTCTGTATTATTGAGCCCTTCATGTTGGAGGGTCAGTAGCAGATACTCTGGCAACTCCACACTCTTGCAGGACATACCTGAACAACAAAGCAAGGAAGGAACCAAATATTATATTTATGTTTATTTTCATATTCATATTTATATTATATTTTTACCTGTTTTCAGATTTCAGTGGCATGATATGGTGGTGTCTGTGCTTGTTGTGTTTTTTAGATTATGCAGCAACAAGTTATGTAGTAACAAGTCCTCTTATGCTTTTCTCTGCAGCAGGTATTTTCGTCAGACTGTTGCTATAAAGCTAGGGATGACATTCTTTAAGAGCACGAAAAACATGGGCCCTTAATTCCTTTTGTGTTGTTGTGGGGGTGGTAGCATAGCAGACAAACTGTTAACCTGTCATGCAATAAAAAAAAGAGTAATTTGTTAATATTACTAGAACAAGATAACTCAAGTAACAAAATTAATACATACATACATACACAGTAACAAAATGAAGTGGTAACAAGAAGAGTACTTCAAAGGCATGTGTTCTCTTGCTGATCTTCTTGTACTTTACATATCCATCCGTCATCCTTTGCAGTTTAATTCAGACTCTACAGGCACTTGTCTGCACATCTACCTCTTTTCCTTGTACTCTTTCTATTAGTGGCTGGTTAATGGCCAGCCATTCTTACAAACATATTTTTGAGGCTTGGAAGTTTCCTGGACATTTGGTATCTTGAACAGAATTTTTGGCACACTGGGGCAGAAATTTTTAAAGCCATAAAATTGGGACTGTCCCTAGAAAATCAGGATGGGTGGGATCTGTGTGGAGCAGATGACATCATTGCTGCATATCAACTAGTGATGCTGCCATCTCCTGTATGTAGCCTATTTGATTTCATAGTTAAGTAGCCTAGTTTAAGAACTTTATTAATGTATTTTCCCTTCAATTGCAGTTTGCACCATTTGAACACACAACGTTGTTGCAGCTGATAGACACCGATAACAAAGTATTAAACAAAATATTAGTTGTGTTTGCAACTCTCTGTGCTGAAGTGAGATGTCTGCAGTCTGAAGCGAAGTATAAATATTACGATACCATATTGTTCTACGGTGAAGGAGGTATGTGCTGACATTTTGTGTAGTGTGTAAGGCAGCAGAGCAGGAGAAGTGTGTAGGTTTATCCATCAAATGCACACCAGTAGGATTCTTATGAAGGATGTAGCAGAAGATTTTAGGCTTTTAGGACAGGACACTGTGCTTGTTGGTGTGTATTTCCCAATGATTCGGTCACAGTGCCTCCATATTTAGGGCTTTGGACTGCTTGACCCTGAGGATGAAGTAAATGTTGCCAATTACTCGCACAGCGACACGCCTCATATGAGTGCAACCTTCAGGACACGGTCGTGAGAATCTCGGACAGCACAAAGTTGTGGCAGAAATGGTGTGATCAAAATGTGTTAGGATTGAGTTCACTGCAGGTAACGTGCGTCCTGCACAGACGTGGCTGCAGAAAGTGTGTCAAGCCATGTGTGTGGCTCTTTCACAGTCTGGTGTCTGTTTAATATCTGCTAGTACAGAGCAAGGTGTGTATTAAATTTTGCAAGAATAACAGAAAGGTAGCAACTGAAACTGATGAACTGATGCAGTCAGGAACTAGAGATGCAACAGCAACCCAAGCAAAAGGTTTTTGGTGGTTTTTTTAACTTTTAAAGTTGGACAAATGCCTGCGTAAATTTATGTGTTTCGTATATCTTTGAACCAGTAGAAATGACAAATTGATAGCTCAAGTAAATGATTCAGTGTAAAATGATTAAAGATGGATTATTTGTAGAAAGAATGAAGAGGTGGGAATTTCGTATGGTTTGTGGTAGGCAACATAAGCAAAGATTTTGGAATGAGTTGTGTCTGAGCCAAGTACAGGCTGTGACATCTTGGTAAAGGTAAAGGTAAAGTGCACCCTTGTACAGGCACTGAGGCTCTGTACAGGCTGTATGGCCCATAGGGGGAGTAGAGGTATAGCTTTACTCTTTCTTGACTACAACACTAGAAGGGGGTGAGGGCTCAGCGTCACGCCCTGGCCACTCTTTACCCTTGGGAAAGACCCGGTACCCATTGTGCAGGAAGTTGGGTGGTCCCCAGGGCTGGTCTGGACAGGTCCAGAAAATCTTGCTGTCACGAAGATTCAATCCCTGGACCGTCCAGCGCGTAGCCAGTCACTATACTGACTATGCTACCCAGCCCGCTGTGACATCTTGGACGAGCCCGAATAAAACTGTGTGGCTTGTGACTTGGGTATGGAAGTGGTGGATGAGACACACACACATATTATAGGTTCCTTGGTTCCAGAATTTGTTCAGAATTGCAATAGAATGTGCAGTAAGTCATAAAATATAAAGATTGTGGAACTGTTATAATACAGAAATATTGAAAGGACTTTTTAATCCATGTGTAAAATTAAAATTTCGATAGTGTCAGTTACATATGTGCACACACTTGATTGATCCAGACTTTAGTCACAGTCACAGCAGGATGTGGAATAGCGCTTTTATGTTCAAAGTGGTGATGGGGCACAACACCACAATAAACTGCCATTGTGCATGATTTGTAATGTTACAGCAGTCATTGACATGTGTGGAAACAGTTTGTCTGCACATAGTTATAAATAAATATACACAGCATGGAAGTGAATTGTAGCGGATGTTTTGACCTTTCTTATTTTTTATGTTTTTTTTGCAAAATATATAACAAGAAAAATGAGCAGCACCATATAGCATATAGCATAACCATGCACTATCATGTGTGTGTATGAAGAGTAATTAGATGCAAACCTTAATACAAAGAATCTAAATATGTTAAAGAGAAAATAAACCATTGTTAATTTTATGACTTGTGTGTACATTGTTGCTCTTCCTGATTTATTTATTTATGTGTAGTGAATTTATTGTGGTGTTTTATACCTTAAATGTTACGTAGGTGACTGTTTTTACGTTTTGCTGACCGTGCATCTCAGTATATTTATCTCAGTAATTAACCAACTTGATGCACAACATTTTTGTTTTACAATAAGTTTATTTCATGCCTCTACATGTTTCGAGCACCATGTGCTCA
>Ga0123352_10001816_pt1 | contig 28976 bp, 13 predicted proteins | sample TergutLab28metaG_FD_89700 | JGI IMG/M metagenome (GOLD analysis project Ga0123352, IMG submission 89700) | Labiotermes labralis P1 segment gut microbial communities from Petit-Saut dam, French Guiana - Lab288 P1 | ecosystem: Host-associated > Arthropoda: Insects > Digestive system > Gut ... | reverse complement strand
GCTTTATTATATATTGCTCAACATGTTTCAGACGTTAATACGTCCATCTTCAGGAGCTAGCGAGTACTTGTTGTGTTGTGTAGGCTGCAATGATAGAGGATTTGTGTGTTAATTTATTTATCTAGTGGTAAGTGCTATGCCTATATTATGTGTCGTGTGTGGCTCTGAGTGAGTGTGTTTCTGTAAGCGTGTGGTGTCCTGTGGATCTTGAACATTTTGTGTGTGGTATGTTTTGGTTTATTATGCAACTGTATTGATGGTTATATGCATGAGCTGTACATACCTGACTTGAGGCGTGCTGGTGTTATGTGGCGGGATTGGCTGTTGGTGATGTGGTAACCGAGTGTAGGCTGAACCACTACTGACCTGTTCATTGTGGACCGTGAGGGTTTAGGGGTTTATGACTGCTTGGAACAAGGGGTTTGTATCGCCTGGGCTCTGTTCGGGAATGAGTTTTCTATTGTCAACCTTTATTCAAATATCAAGATGATGCACTGTCCAATACGCATAGTTACATACATATTTCACATTCGTTTTATGTGTGTAGTATTAGGAGTCACTGAGCCCTGATATCAACTGTTAATGAAAATATGTAGTCTGGATTCTTCTCAATCGGAGTAAGTATTACTTATCTACAAGGGATAAGTTTGTCGCAGTCTTAATTACCTAGTCTAGTTTACAGCCTTACTTGTAGGAGGAGTCAAACACAACACGTTTTATGTCAGGCAGGTCAGAACGCTGCCTCTCTTTCTTGCGTTAGCCACACCTCGCTCCACTCTAAGGAAGTTAACCTTTCAAAGACGAAACGTTATCTGTGTTATATAAGGACTCAGTGCGTACCGCGCAGTCAACACCGTCCACCTCGGTAATAAAGCCAATCTTTTAATATTCAGTAAGGCAAAATTTGCTGTTTATTCCGCGACCCATATAAAACACAAATTCCATGAGATCACAATGTAGAATTTCAAAATGCTAAATCGTGTGGTACGTAAAGTTACCTGTAGGCTTTAAAAGTTTAAAGATCGCGGATGTTAGCAGCTTACTCGTAATCCATTCGCTGAAAGCAGTTGTTAAGTAAAGGCAGTACTACGCTCTGTCATAAACTCTCGCCTGTACCGACAGTAACTATAAGACAAGATTTCAAAATCGCATTGAATTCTGCACTGTGGATGGGGAGCACAGACGTCATCGGTGTAGTTGGAGACTACAAATGTCTAATGATAAAAGCACAGAGAACATTTGAAGGGCCTTTTTAAACGACTGATTAATTATATATATCTCATTTTGAATATTTAGCTTCCGAGGGGATCAAGCTCCGAGACCTCGTCCAGTAAGGGATAAACTGAATTGTGACTATAGAATTTACTGTATTCTGGGATGCAAGGCATTTTTATGTCAAAGTTGTCAGTAGTATGTACCGCCGAGAACTTGTCATCTATACACAGCATCGCATCCACAACATAGTAATCTTTACGGGATGTCCCCATTCAAGAACAGTGGACTTGGGCTGAGGGTGTGAAACACCAAACTCAACAGTACAAACATTAGTCAGGCAATAGTCAAAAAAACATGCAAAAAATCCACAGAATACCCCACTGATACACGCCAGTTTATATCCACATATACATAAAATAAAACTTTTATAACCTGCTGACAGAATACTAAGTGAAAAGAAAAAGATAAGATACATTTTAAATTATTACTGACATAAATATATAAATTATGCTTACAGAAAATTCCTCTTAAATTTTAGAGATCGTAAATGTTAAATATGTCTGACACATAGTGGGAAAATAGAAGGAGAAAAAAATATGTTCACGATGTGTAACGACTGTTCAGGGATTCAACTTATTACAACGAGAAAAGAATTCCCATAAATCTGAAGCTATCGTGCAATACACGCCTAAGACATTGAACAGAACCCAACAGAACAAAGAAGATAGGAACGCTACCAATACCTCAATGCAGAACACTTCGTAAAGCAAGAAACTGGCGTAACTGTGAAATGGTAGCTGACAGAGCGTCTGAGACAAAGAAGAAGAGGTACTTCGCTAAGCCCAGTATGTTCAGTGGAATATTTACAGTTTTACAGGTTAGTAGAGACGCGGTTTACAGCTGACACCGAGTTTTTCTTCTTATAAGAAAAGAAGTTCCTACGTTTCAAAGGCTGTGGAAACAAGGAAAGACAAGACGACAATGGAAATAGCAACGCACCACCACATGTCGTTGCACATAACATCTCCCTGCACATTTCACACGACATCGCGCAAAAACTAAACTCTTTCATGTGTCCAAACAGATACTTCAGCAGTCTGGGCTTACATCGCGAGGTGCACAAGCTATAGATTCCACCTACTTTACTTGTTTTGTAGCTGTGTGGAAGAAACTGAGTTGATTTAACTACCTGTTTAGAGCAGATCTCAATTTTCTTTAAAGATGCTTCTACCAAGCTGCACATTTTAAGTATTTCACTTCGATCGTGGGTATGAGAGACTGGTAAATAGATCGTATATTTATCGTATTTATTCTGGGCTTATTCACTGATGAAGTTGAAATTATATTATATTGTATAAGCTTATGGCATTGGAATTATTGAGAATGGAGTAGGAATTTTCAACTTTAATGTCGATTTGTTTTCTGGGTTCAATTAATGACTACCTACCAAATTCACATTCCAGACAATTCACTTCACTTGTCGATGTAGGAGTCTTGATGTAGTGACCTCTTGGAGTACGTCGGCAAATAATACCGATAGAAGATGGAAGATGATAATACGAGAGATCTTAGAAGAACACACTTTTAAAATCGGAAATGGATAGAACTGAGCCGGGATCGTTCCCAATGGCTATTAACGGTTTTCAAAATTCGGATTTTGTTACCAGAGTGTTTGATTCGGATACAAGAAACAGTTCCTCATATAATAGCCCATAAATTATACCCTCATTTTTGCTTATTTAACTCCGAACTACACTCTACCAATCACGAAGAAATTAAGAACAGATTAAATTCGAGGAGTACTCCTTCCGTTCAAATCAGAATAGTTTGTCGTCCCGTGTGCCATATATATATGGCACATATATAAAGGGTGGAACAAAACGTAGGTATACAGTATATAGTTAATTACTGTATACCTACTTTTGGCCGACCCTATACATATATATATATATATATATATATATAACCCGTTTTATTTTGTCGAGATGTGAAACCTGGTGTTGCGCACTACATAAGAATACAAGTTGAGGTTTCTCGAGGACAGGATTCCGAAGAGAATATTGATACCCAAGGGAAAAATAAGTTAAAAGGAGATGGGGAAAAGTACGTAATAAAGAGCTTCTTAATTTGCGCCACTATACTAATACTTTTTTTTCCATGGTGCTGCAGCCAAAATCGTGCATAGGTCACTTGTTTTGAGGTTTATCGATCACGCACAATGGGACACACATATCCGGTGGGACTCCTCTGAAACTGTGGTCAGTCTCCCGCAAATGCCGCTACGTAAACAACACACAACAAACACAAGAGAAAGATATCCATGCTGTCATCGAGATTCGAACCCGCGATACCCGCAATTGAGCGGCTGCAGATTTACGCCTTATACAACAAGACCACCGAGATTGACAATGGACAAATAACAGTAAGATCAAATCAAGGGTGATAAGATGGGCGTAGCATGTGGCACGCGTTGTAGACAAAGCTTGTACAGGAATAACCTTGAAGGAATTAGACCATATGTAAATCAAAGACATAGTTAGGACGAAAATATTAAAATAGGTTTTATTGCAAAAGTATTGGTAGAGTGTGGACTGGATTCTCTCGTTCAGTAGCGGGACAAATGGCGGTGAACACGGTATTGAATCATAATACATAAATAACCAACAAAATGCACTTCAATATTAATTATGAATTTTAATTACAATTTTTCACAAACATGTTACGGCCACTACTGAGGCCAATTGTAGGGTGATATCGTCCCTACAACCGTTAAGTAGACGATGTATTTAGCATTTCTGATCGTTTGAAGATCACCTCCACACAAATCACAGAACATGATTATACTATTCACAGCAACCTACAAATGAAACCTCCATTTGAGACAAACGCCTCCATCAACTTTCTAGATCTGCTCCTTCAAGGAAACAATCAGGGCCTTGAAACAGAAGTTTACAGCAAACCCACATACACTGATACAACTATTCACTACAATTCCAATCACCCCGTTGAACATACATCAGCAGCCTATCGATTGATTTCCAATAGAATGCATCAATTACCCGTTACGCCCCCATAAGAACAAAAAGAACTGAACACTATCCAACACCTTGCCCTTCTTCTAAAACTCAACGCACAGATATCGCAAAACTCACATATACCATCCACAAATATTCGCCACCTACAACCACCCCAACCCCCATAAATTTGGTCATATTTACTTTTTATACGAAAAATAGCAATTTTTTTCGCAGTAACAACCTCAGAATAACATTCCCTACCAACAACATAATCCGTAACATTTTACACAATCGACTTCATAACACCAATATACGCGCAAAAATTGGCATTTACCAACTAAAACTCCACATATGCAACCTCTCATACATAGGACAGACCAACCGTACATTAGAATTAAGGTTCAAAGAACACATTTGTTACATATGTTACATCATATCAAACAACCCACAATCGGCATACGCCCTCTATATTCTACACAACGCACATGAATATGGACCCATGGAAACCACTATGACCTGACTACATTCCGCAAAAAAGAGTAAATTATGAACATATTGAGAAATTATCACATCCATTACGTTCACGAACATACTATGATCATAAAAGAACAAAACCAGAAAGAAAAATTTTCATTATTCGAAATAATCTACAAACACACAGTTCCACCATGCAGGCGCATAACCCTCATCACCACCAACTCCAACCACAACCATCCTAATTCCCACGCCATACATCAGTTCCAAACAGTATACGACACCGCTTGCACATCACCTACACTCTGGTAAGTAACTCATCAACTACCGTTTCATCTTTCAAAACATTTTAGTAGTCTATACGTATTAACATACTCTTCTACACACACCAATTTATTACAGGATTAAAACTCACCACATCTCTACATCAAGCATCACTTCGCACAGACTAAAGAATTTTAACTCCCGAGATTTTAATAATTATTCATTTAACCCATAATTCGATTACTTATATAATTTTAACTAAAATTATAACAATTTTAATTGTTATGGAGTGACGACAACACAACTAACCACATTGTACCTTTGTATTGCTGTAATAATTTTACACTGCAGATAGCCGCAACAGCGGCCGAAACATGTTGGTGAGAAAATTGTGGTTTAAATACATCATAAACATTGTAGCGCATTTTGATTGTTATTTATATATTATGGGCCTGATTAATACAAGGAAGGTGGAATATATTAAAAGGGTATTTGAGCTTAGAGTTGCCTAAATGGGTTTGTTCTTTAATACGTTAGTTAGCTAGTGCGTTAGTCAGTTCTCTTGTATCTAAGTATCATTAAATAATTTAATATGTAGGTCTACAGTGATTAATAAGAATGTGTCTGATTGGGTTTATGCTACAGAAATACACGTAGCCTATTTGGCCATGTAATTCGCACTGATTTCTATAATAAGAAATACGTACTACTCGTATATTTCGCCCTCACAATGTATTTATATATGTTACGTGTGAGTCTAACAACCTACTAAAATTATTTGCTTAAACATTACTAATTGGTTAGTGTTTGCAAACAAGATGTAATATATTTATTGTGGGAGTAGGGTATGAACTTACATTGCGTTGTACCTTCTTTACTTCCCGACACTTTCCGTCACTTTCACACTACCTTTACCAGGATCGAGAGGACATTGCTTGGAATTCTTCGCAACTGGGAAGTTGTCTACTTCCCTATAATAAATATGGTACATCTCATTACTCTGCCCACGTACCTATATTTCTCTATATCCTCCCTTCATCCTTCAAGTGAGCTAAGGTTTTTATGTCCGAAAGGACTCTACAAAGACTCAACCAGTACTTGCTCAGTAATCCCAAACTGCCAAAGACGCAACACACTGCGAAACATGAGTTAACCACCAAATTCCAATGTCTTTGTTAAGCGGCAGCTTTACTTTCAAGCGTAGTTTCAACCAGTCAGATTATTCCATGTTTTAAAACATACCAAATATGCAATTTTATTAAACTGAACCGTCTTTACACAACATACAAATAACAGTCCCAAATCTACAACTGTTTAATTAAGCGACATGTTTCGGCCTTGTTCGGCCATCATCAGGCTTACAAAAGGTGGCGTCAATTAAGGTACATTCGTTCGTCATACCGATGGGATCAATAGTAAATAATTTTAAAAAGACATAAAGACCAATGTAAACTATGGGACCCCATCGGTATAGCGAACGAATGTACCTTAATTAACGCCGTATTTTGTAAGCCTGATGATGGCCGAACAATGCCGAAACATGTCGCTTAATTAACCAGTTGTAGATTTGCGACTGTTATTTGTATGTTGTGTAAAGACGGTTCAATTTAATAAAATTGTTGCGTGTATACAACGGGACGGAAACAATTCAATTCAAATACCCAATATGACTGGGCACGCGGTGGCGCAATTGATTGAGACATTACACTGCAAGCAGGAAGTTAGCGGGTTCGATTCCTGGTGAGGTCATTAGGATTTTCCGGCCGTACTATTGGCGCTGAAATCGACAAAGCCCCTACCAAAATGAGTAGCAGGGATATCTTCTGTGCCTAAAGGCGGCCAGTCCGTAGGGATGACAATGTTGTCACCTACTGAAGCCATGACAGCCCGCCCACGCCTGTTATATGAATAGCTTTTACCAAATGTAGATTTCCACTATTTCTGGGGCAGATAGCATGCAACCCGGACACTACTCCAGCCCAACTGCATCTCACCTCCAACATACAGCAAACCAAGAACGACACGACCAATGTTGTAAACAACATCATAGTCGCGAGCTCCTGATGATGGGCATATTAATGCTCGAAACATGTTTATCCTATAAGAAGTATAATAAAAAATATCAAGTGGCATAGTTGGTTTTTTTATTCATCCGTTATCATAATGATGCACGGTCCGATAAACATCAGATTTACATATAAAGTTTATCGCACTTTTGTAGTTTACATTTGACTCTCCCTCGTAGAAAGCAATCGACACAGTAATTTATCACATTTCTGTCAAACGTCTTCAACCTACTGAAGATACAAAAAAACATGTTCAAAACGTATTCTGGACATTAAGTATTTATTTGATATTACTGCCTTAGGAAGTCATGTGCTCGAAAATTACAAGTTAAAAAATAAGTGCGAGAATATATACAAATTTTAAAACAATACAAATTGACAAAGAAAAGTGTGATAGTGAGTTACTATACACACTTAAATTAAGGGACTTGGATAAGTAAAGTTTCTAATTTTGGAGGGACACAGAAATCACAGACAATTTAGCTGTGACAAACTATTCATACATGAACTGCAACTGGATACACCTCGACTACTAATGATGCGTGGAATTAAATCCATAACAAAGCTTCATTACACATATTTCGGCGCTGCGTTGTTGCTGTTCCTTTGGGGTTTCAACCAGTGTTCTTGCAGCCATGCAGCACTTTCTTGCAGCCATGCAGCACTTTCTTGCAGCCATGCAGCACTTTCTTGCAGCCATGCAGCACTTTCTTCTTATAAACGCAGCTCCTTTAAAACGTAAGCGGTTTAAACACTTCCTCTTTATAAAAAAACCAAATTATACATTTGGCAATGTCATGTTTTAGAAAGTTGCAACTGGCTGTAATCTGTGGTTTTATCACCCCTGCGAGAAAACAGAAACAAAACGAAGTCGACAAAGGCCGATACAGAGGTGCTTCGCATTTTATCAACAGATGTCTTCTCTTGAATCCTATCTGCCTTCACCTCACCAGTAGATTTACATAGCTACTCACACATATGCAACACAACGATTTTGTAGTCTCTGTGTTTTGGGATACGAAGACTTGTGGAATACCAAACACATTTCGCTCAGGCAATACCATATTAACCAGGCTGTTGGGAAGGATTCTTTCTTATTTTCTTACTAAACTATACTGAGATATGATTGTTGAAATCCAAAGTTATATGATGAATATGTACGTGCACAAAGAAAATTTAAGGTAAGTTATATTTCAGGACAGTGGGCCGGGTAGTTCAGGCGGTATAGTGACTGACTACGGGCTGGACAGTTCGGGATTGAATCCCGGTGGGGACGAGATTTTCCGCCCTTGCAATCCGGCCCTAGGGCCCACCCAGCCTCCTCTACAATGGTTAATGGGTTTTTCTCGGGGGTAGAGGCGGCCGGGGCGTGGGGCTGAGCCCCCACCCCATCTAGTACCGAAGGTCCTAGGAAAGAGTAGAGCTATACCTCTACTCACCCTAAGGGCCTGTGTGGTCTATAAAAAGGGTGAAAACCCTACTCATATTTCAGGACAATGAACTCCAGGACTAACTGACGTTGTGAAATCAAAAGAAGGGACAGAAACTACTATTCGTTGAAATCCGGAAAATGCTAGGCTACTCTATTTAGTCCTAAACAGTAGGCTACTTTCAGGGGGGACTGGATACCTCTACCGAAGCTCACAGTCGTCATCCTAGTGAATAAATTTGCCACTTTTAATGGGTTCTGAATCTCCATTAACCTTAAGGACATGATTGCCTTAACAGAATGTACATGTTTAGACAGACGAACAATACATACCCTCACTTAATGGCTGACCTTTACCTGACATTCAGCTTATCGTCATTTTGACATTTAAACCAGAGCCTTAGAATGAGTGCATTCCCTTCACGTTAAAAGAACAAATTCTATAATCATAATTTTGCCCACACGTAATTCATTCCCGCCCATTTCATCCTCACTGATTTGATGGCCCTAAGAATTGTCTTCGGCCTCTGGTCACTTCTTCCTCATAGATACACGACAGTCCACGACCTTGAAGCTGGTTATTTCTCTGAGTAAACGTCGTTCTAGGACATGGTTAAGAAGAAAGGGAGTCATATGAGTCTATTTACGAGTTACAAAGCACATTAAACATCCGTAACACTGATATAAATAAGTCCAAGTTGTATAATTTATGTAGTTAAAGTCAAATTTTCTACATTCAGTAATTATTTTTGAACTCTGAACGTACCTTGATATCAGTTTCATTTTAAAATAACTAAACACAATTCACTTATTTTTCTTATTACTTCAAGTCCTCCCCTAGTCCCCCCCCCAAAAAAAAAATAAAAAAAATTTTTGCAATAGTTGTGATATGCTGGCTTCCTTATGGTTATTGAAAATTCAAATAACAAATTTGTGGGTGGTAAAGCATTTTGTGTAGCGCACACTGCAGTATGCAAATGTGAAACTTTCGCAAGTGCCTATTTTCTACGCTGAAGTAAATCTTGTGTAATCGTTCAGTGTGAGGCAATTTGGAGGACACCCTAAAAACCCGTACTTGATGAGATCAAATATATTTACATTCCACGATTTTTTGGCGCTAAATATTTGAAGTTAGGAAAGATAAGAACGAATTAAGAAAAACGTTTTGAGCTCATTTTTCGACACAAAACACGTGAGTTAAAGGAAAATAAGCAGAACAACAGATCACAAAGAAATGCATAATATTTTCATGAATATCACAGCCAAGAAGAGCTCAGAACGATATAACTTTTCAAGTTATTTGTAATTTAATAATAACAACCAAATTTCCCCTTAAGTACTGTGTAGTTTTTCTGGCCATAGCACACTTCCAGAAGATGGCGTTATTACAGGTACTCCATATGGACACAATAACATAAATATTACTATTTACTAACATGTGGAAACACATAAATATATCATAATTGTACACAGAATTCTTACTAAATGTAAGTAAGTAAATCAGTCCCATTACAGGCCCGAGGTCCCCAGGGGGTTCCAGGAAGTTAAGGTTCCAAGATTACGTGACAATGGCCCAAGATGGCGGTAAGGTTGTCAGCCTTACGCACCGGCCGTTTTTACTCCCAGGAAATACTCCTGGTAATCATTTTTGTTAGAGGCTGAGTCGACCCCAGGGCCATAGTGCGATCGGAAGGATTGTATGACAATGAAAATTTCCAATGACACAATATGGAATGGATCCAGCGACCTTCGGATTTGTAGAGCAGCACCTTAACCACTGTGCTACCGCGGTCCCCTCTTACCGAATGTAAGGAATTAAAATATGTTCAGATCTGTAAACATATATTGTGTAATTTTTCAAACGGCTTTATAAAATGTAATGGTGTTCCTGCAACCGTTTACCCTACACGCATGCTGTCTCTTAACAATAACAACTACTAAAATTACTGACAGCATTCACAGATCACCAAATGTCACTGTCAAGTTGTATTCACTCTTAATTGGTATTAGGGAGGTCCCAGGTTTAAATCTACAGCAGATGACAAATCACGAACGAAGCACCCGTGATCTTTCTCAACCTTTCCAGGTTACTGCCGACACAGAACCTGAAATTAGTCCACATCGTCGGGCACCCCAATTTTCCACTTTATTCCTATTAGTCGGATCTGTTTACTCTGAAGTACTGACGGCTCCATTAAACTAACCCAGAAATAAAGCAGAGAGTGAATCCGTTTGAGAACACTACCTACAACAACATACGGTTTCATTTATATGCTTTTTTATGGGTAATTCCCCGGCGTCTGAATTTTATATGCCGACGCTTCGGAACACTATGTCAGTTCCAGAGTTTTCCGAAACGTCGACATATTAAAATTCAGACGCCGGATAATTACCCAGAAGAAAACACAACATTCAGAACACGGCGAACTTTTGAAATCAAGAACATGTCATTTCCCCAATTAAGTTAGTATTTTATTTGACATAAAAATGGACAGGGTTGAAGTTGCATGGAATGTGTTTTGGACAATCATTGCAGATATAATGCCTGTATATGCAGATATTACTTGCATATTGATGACTAAATCTTTTTGAGCATAATAGAAATAATTCAAAGCATGAGTACTCAATGTATTTAGTCTACGATTACGCACACACGCGAACCAGACACTGCCTACTAGTATCTCACTTGAAGTTTCAAAATAATCTTTTATTGTACTGACATCTGCCCAGCATGAGTTCCAGAAGGGCAGTTACTTTTGCTAGCCTCGTCTGCGACTGCTTTGTATAGTAAAACACGCTCACAGCTGGATCAACATTAAGGGGGTGTTCTGTAAACAACAGCTGATGCTTTAGTCTGACACCCAAGCTCACAAACACCTACGAGTCCTACTTAGACAGGAGCCTCGCTGATTTACCGCGAGGTAGCTAAGCCAGTCACCCACCCAGCATCTCATCCACCAGTGAACTAGAATCGCAGACGCAGTGAACTGCTCATATTACGTCTATGTAAGTCTTACAGAGGCGTAAAAGATACATAAAGTTTGGCCAGAAAATAAGTTTACATGGCGTGTAATGTCGTAAACAAAAACTGTAATGATTGTGATATTATAAAGAAAATTCCAAGCTCAGCAAACATGTATTTATAGCGCTGAAGAAGAGTCGTGGGAGCCCAAGACTTAATGATGGTTGAATGGAAACCGTTTCGATACTATTGCTCACTATACACAGGATATACACTACCATTAACAGTGAACACAGAAGAAGCAGTAATAGTGGTAGTGGGCTAGTTAGAATACGGTACAAAAATTTCAGGCACAATAAATTGCAGCAAAATTGATTATCAGAGGAACATTTGCCTTCTAAATTAAGACTGCGTTGGATTCTGTGGTTAGTTAGTTCGTAATTAGTTCCAGAGTTAGTTACACTTTCATCCACCGTGTGGCCTGTATTTTGTATAAGGGAATTTGCTTCTGCTCCATTCTTCAGGTGACTGTCGCTACAGAATTATTCGATTGATGACCGTGATCGAAAATATCAATCTACTAGCTGAGTAAATAAATCCATTGCTTTACCTTGACGTCTTCCGTGTATCCAATTGCAAGGAGAAGGCTACTATGAATAAACTTAATCATCAAAGAACGAAAGTCTATATACTTCAAATATTTTACCGAAAGCTCTGACATTAATACAGGCCTACGTAACGTACAAATTCTGTGACGACTTCGAATAATTTGTTTCGAATCGTTGCATACATTTTTGTACTTTATCTATGAAGAAGATGAAAGAGTTAGGCATTGAGTCATCCCATGACACTGCAATAATTAACTACATTTCCGTTACTTGTGCCAAGACCCATACATGGAATAGGGCTGTCAGAGAAAATACAGCATGAGATAAAACAAACAGCGAAAAATTAAAATTTATTTGCCGAGCTCCTGGATACGAACTCGCATCCTCAATCTAACAATAACAGTCGGCCGCAATCACGCACATTAAATTAATTAACAATTTCAAGAATACAGAACAAACATGGGCGTAATATAAACAGAAAATTAGACAAACGCGTACTTTACATCAAATATAGTACATAACATGCGTGATGGCGTATTCTTATCGACACAGGGATGTTAATAGCTAAATATGAAAAGAGTACCTTTGCATATCATATGGGCGGATTAGACACATAGGGTCTCTCACTCTTAACCTCGATCCTAGACGCAGGCGAGTGGTCAGCCCCCACACTCCGACGGCATAAGTCCCGAAGGAAGAAACCTTTAATAAAGACTCGGAGTGCCTAAAGCCTGTCTGGACTTGGTGGGGAGAGAAACGTGCCTTGCCTCTGTTGCGAATCGAAAGGTTTCTCGGCCATTCAACTCGCAGATTAGTCGTTCTATCAACTACGGAATCCCAGCTCAAAAACTCTATTCAGGTGCAAACGACAAAAATTTCCGATGAAGTAGATAAAAGAACCTGACCGCACTGAGCAGATTGAGGTCACAAAATTGGTGACTGTGAACTTTTCATGCATTCTGTAAGGTAATGTCCATTATTGGCACTAAAGACCACGTGGAACCTTGTCCTACTTTTGGGGGCAGTAACACGCCAGCTCCAACGGCGGACCGTCATTAATCCAACTCCGATTTTCCAGTCTTGCAGCCTGTAACAGTCAAAATACTCTATGAACTAACCGATTAACCCTCTTTAAAATTCATAGCAAAATATGTGGCAATCCAATAGAACTTGTTTTACTTATTTTTTTAAGTTTTGTTGACCGTTAATCCTGGTATGATCCTTGTAAATAACCGACTTGACGCACAGTTTTTCATGTATGTTTATTTCTATTCTCTACTGTTTCGGGCAGCCATGTGTACATCATCAGGAGAATGATTTCATATGCTCCTGCATACCAGACGGTCATCTACACGGAGTGACATAAACCAGGTGTCGCATTGATACAATCATTCTCCTGATGATGTACACATGGCTGCCCGAAACAGTAGAGAATAGAAATAAACATACATGAAGAACTGTGCGTCAAGTTGGTTATTTACAAGGATTGTTTTATTTATCTTCGTAAAAATTGAGAAATGTTAACAGAAATTCTCGAACAGTCTTTTAGTCCTTAGATAGTTCTGTTCTTGTACCTACATGTACCAAAGAACCTCATTTCATGCTAATCATTGTCAAATTACAAGTTGGGAGCCCATCGTACAACTACAATACCAAAATTACAACCGGACTTAGGTTTGTTAAAATGTGGAACTGTATGAATTAGCTAATGGAAGAATCCAAGAGCGTGTACTAGTTTTGACAGTAAACATTTGAACTGAAAATGTCAGACGGCCAATCAGTCAGCCAGCTGGATTTAACTTATCGCAAATAATGCTGGTTTAATACACAAAAAGAAACTTAATTTCTTATTGTTCATGAGGAAAGTCACACGGTAACGAAAACTAAATATGCTTTGATAGCTTATGTAATAATATTTGCGTGATCTGCACGTAACAATAAACTGAGGTTCAAAAAGGGTGATGTCAGCAGCCCGGCACACGTGATGTCTGCATTCAAGTTGAGTCCACACATTGGTAAGCATGGTGAAAGCAACTAGCCGCAACAACTCTTATACTCCCAGCGAGCTTCAGCAAAGTGTTTGGTAATGGTGAATCGTACACAGTGTCCTATATGTACCAGCAGAGGAAAGGAAATAACGTTATGTTAAGGTCAGGAGAAAGCGGAGGCCAAGAGATAGGGGCCGCCATTGCCAATCAACTTCGGTGAATACGTCCGATAAAAGAAGTGCTTAACTGGAATGTGGACGTTCTCCACTCAGTTGTTCTGAACCATGGCCCTCTTCTGGCATAATGGGATGGACAGAAGCAATTACTCTAACAAATCTAGGTACATTACACAATTCGCAGAGTGTCTGGCAAAAGAGAACGGTCTGAAAACGGTTTTCTTGACAGATCACAAACTGTTATTCAGTCTACCTAAAATCACAGGATGCGACTTCTTCCTCCACAAATTCCTACGTTATTTCGGTTAATATTCCCGTGAAGAAGAGATGTTTTTTCATCACTAAACACAATTTTGACTGCACGAAGTTCGTTGTCTCAAGTTTTGAAGCAAAGTGACAGAGGACTTCTTTGTCTTGGATTGTTACATACTGCAAAATCTGGTATTTGTATATTTCAAATTCCAAATGATTTTGCAGAATTTTGTGTATGCTTTAAGGCACGACAGTTTGTTCTGCTGATTTTCTTTGACTGCAAATAAAAAGCTATCGAACTCCAATCTCCTTAACTTCAGCGACTGGTCGATTATTGGGGTTTACCCTTCACAAATGCAAACAACTTCAGTGAACAACTTTTATCAGTTGTGCTAATACACGAATAACTTTGATGGTGGTTCCCTACAAACTCCCGTTCGTAATATCCTTTATACTGTAACTACAAGCTTCGATTCCTGATAGCAGAACATGCACTTAGCTTTAGACACGCGAGACGCGTTTTCCACAAATGTGGAGTTAGCGCCACCAGTGGCGAAACTACTACAGCTCAAGTAGCATAATTTGTAATCTTGAGCATACTATTTACCTCATCAAGTTGAATTCTCATTCCTGTGACTTAGTGTAAGAGCAATATCACATCTTGACCCCTGAGGATGGGAGCGGTAGATGGTCCCGAAACGTCGATAATAAATTATCAACACTCGCTTCTAATAACCCAAAAGAACGTAGTTCTCATCTACGTCGCGGCGGAAGCCTGAAATAACACGGATCTTAATTTTGAAACAATGATGTCTTTGTCGAATTTGTTAAATTCTGTAAGAAAATCCTAGGATTTAGAAATGTATAACAAACAATGAGATTTAGTTTTGTGCAAAATGAATATTAAAATCTTTGCTTTCAATCAAAGAAGTAATGGTAATGTATACATCATGCTTCTGACCCTTAAGGCCATCATTGTTTATGGTTTTTATTCAAAGGTTCTATCCGACGCCTGTGTCTAAAACAAGCAAAATCATTTATCAGTTGCATGCATGCATACAAAGGGATTTACATAATAAACACACGTAAGTTCGAATCAGTTACGTCTAGGAAAGACAGAGATTACCCGTTGGAATTAGCGAGGACAGATGCATTAATTAGTAACCAAACACAGCTAGCTGTAAACACACTAGCCCACACTCTCGCGCGCAGGCCTTGCGGTCTGAAGGTACCATTACTTTTTGATGTACACAGTGTGTGCTAGTGGACAGACACCGATGTTTTGGAGTATCTTGCTACCTCCGCTTTCAGAGTAAGAGATAATTGACCGCCACGAGATCAAACTTTGAAATTCCAAATTCAGTACTCGTACAGAGAGTCCTTATGACACCGCGAGTGTGTTTACCTCGAATGGTAAAAAGATAAGACAAAAACAGAAATACTCGGTTGAAATACTGTCAAGAAATAATCGCGCTTCGCAATGAAGCATATTCCATAAGTCTAAAGTGATCCCGCTGTGAAGGTCAGCTTGATAGTGGAGTCCTCTAAAGAGTATATGAATGTAAAAAGTGACAATAGGAATAACAGAAAAAAATACGGCACTGTTGCACGCAAAACTTGTGGAGAGCTCCTAGGGATGGAAGACAAGTGTTATAGCGTGTCACCTTATCTACACGAACAATAACTCCTGTTAGTTGGTAACTGGAATATTTCGCTATTAGTTTCAGGCCTAGTGTGACATCGAGGCAATATGACTTGCAAAGTAGCTGAAGTGGCAATTAATTTGAACTGGTTTAAACAGACCAGTGTGGGAGTCGCAGGGTTGAATCAATATACATACATAGTTTAACACTCCTGGCGCTCTTGCTCAAGTCACCGCATATACAGGCTCACATTTAAGCAAGTCTAACCTAAATTATATAACATTTAGACGGGAAAATGGTTTAACATATTTCTGTGCTAATCAACACGATGATTTCTTAAAACATGCAAACTTAAAAAAGGCATGGAGGTGCCCAGAGGGTTCCAGGAATTTACGGTTCCCAGATTTTGTGAAAATGACACAGGATGGTGGTAAGATTGTCAGCCTTACGCATTGGCCACCTTTACCCCTAGGAAATGCTCCTGGTACTCATTTCTGTTAGTGCGATCATAGTGCTATCGGAAGGATTTTATGTCAATGAAAAATTCCAATGACACCAGCTGGGATTGAACCAGCGACCTTCCGATTTGTAGCACAGCACCTTAATCACTGTGCTACCGCGGTCCCCATGCAATCTTACTTCTTCTAAATAAAAGGCTCCTCGTCCTCAAGTGTAAGCGTGTATCTGAGAATAATACCACTATTCATCTTATTCCTAAGACATATACATACGCATATATATAAGCGCGCGCGCACACACACACACACACACACACACACATATATATATATATATATATATATATGTAAAACGGTAGCATCTACGAAAGTCAATTAGAAACTTCAGCTCTAATCTTTGGAGAGGAGGAAAATAACCCGGACATGCCAGGAATCGAATGGCAGTTCCTCGGTCTACAGTCCAGGCCTACTTGAACTGTCTTGGCTCCGTCGAACGGCTGGAAATACACTAATAATCTCTATGTAAGGGTGAGATACGTGGAGTAAAAATATTCGATGTAATGGAGGACGCGTGACTCGTGCAGACAAATCTTGTGTTCTGTTATGTGAATACAGAGCCCAAGTGGCGGGCGGCAGTCGAGCAGCTGCGCGGGGCGCTGAAACGTCACTGGATTAATGACGAATATTGCGATATTAAACTCAGGCTTCCGCACGCTAAAGAGCCTCTTCGAAAAGTAACAGCAATTAAGGGCACGCGCCATCAAAAAAATATTCACCAGCTTTGACCTAGACAGAAAATTTATGCAGAATATTGGTTCGAAGAGCGACACATTGTTAGCCTGTCGGCACTGTGTTAATGACACAAGAATTCAACGTGTCTGAATGTCTGAACTGGGTCTCAAGTACCCACCCAAAGTCTTAGAGGATTTTACGCCTCTGAATTTCAATATGAAACACTAAGAATATTGCTAGTTTTGATGTTCTAACCGTGATGACGTTGAAGACTGCTCTCTGCTGGGATGTGATTCAATATAGCCTGGTAAAAGCATACTGACGTCACAGGATTCCCGAATCAGCATTAAACGTTTAGTACTGTAATGGAAAAGCATTGTGCTTTCACTGAAGAAGGAGCGAGCTTTATCGTCTTCTGCTACTATGCTGTTACGGTTTATATATCTAGCCACTGTTCTAAGTTATATGGAAAATGAGGTCTTCTGTAACATTCCTTCTCTCTCAAACCCTGCACTTAAATCACCTCTGAAGCAGCCCAGCAACATGCAAGGGGAGTAGTCTCTTATTTGCCTTCCATGCATCCCCATACCCTCTACTTGTCACTTATAAAAATTTTACAATACTATTCACACATATTTCATGTTCAAAAGAAGCAAATGATTCCATTTAATGCTTCTCTGCTTTTTATCGAAAGTTCTAAAAACGTAAATTGTAGAAAGTTAAGTTTCACCCTATAATCTGCCACGAACGCAAACGGGTGTATCTCTTCCTCTAACCTCGGCACTACATAAGAAGGGGGTGGTAACACCACGTCAAGGCCAATTTACCCTCAGGAATGACCTGGTACCCATTATATTGAATGTTGGTTGGACCCCAGGTCCAGTCTGTACGGGTATAGAAAATTCGCCCCTACTAGCATTCCATCTCCGGACATTTCACCCCGTCGAACTTCAATACCGACTGAGCTATCCCGGTCCAACCTTCGATTCGCTATGATAGCCGCCACAGTGTAATTTTTTGGTGTATATGTACCAATACACAAGCAGCGTGTTAATCAATGCTATGTAACAATAGAAACTTGAGCAAAATCAGCATGTAACCCTGCGCAGACTGACAGTGTGTTTCCCTTCCAAGCTGCAATAAGCATGACAGACCCACACAATAACAAACATGCAAATTCACGAACCTCTGATGAGTGTTGAGGTCGACATTCATGAATAGTTAACTAATGGGAAATAGCAGACAAAGCTTTCCGAGCGTTACGAGTAATGGCTGACGTTACGTCACCACGGTATCATACGACGCAGAGCGTCCGAAAGTCATCCTGTTATTTTATTCCTCTATAATAAATCATCCTCTACGCTTCGGCAACAAGTCAATGTTCTCTAAGATTCAAGTCTTCTGGGACATGACGCAATGTTGACTTCAAAATAGCTACCGACTTTTCAGACGAGCTTTCTAACATCAATTTCAGGTTCTAAGAAGCCTAAGACTGCACACACACATACACAAAACAGCGTCTCTGTTCCTTCACATGTGCACATCTCGGCAATATTCTGTAGTACTTTAAGCTTCTTTTTTCCATTTTAAGTTACGATGTAAGGGAATTTAATCACAGTCAAAAAACAACAATGTTTATGGTTTTTGTTACGTACTGTGTGCGAACTGCGCAACAACATCCGATAATATAACGTCACTAGACATGAAATTAAATGTCAATCAATACTTCATTAAAAAATTCCTTCCTCTATGGTTCGTTTTAAAAGATCATCTGACATAAAGACATTTACTAAAACTTAAAAACGGTACAATTCAACCTGCACAGAGGGTGTACTGAGACAGCATGATTTGGAACACGTCACATTATCGGAATGCACGCACGTTAAGAGCTTTGAAACTTGTATGAATGATCCAGTGTTGTAACAATGTTCCCGGCATGTTAGGAAATGACTTATTCATAAATAACTTATTGCCACATAATGTTGTGTACAATCATGATATATTATTGATTATTGTTTAAATATATTCGATCGTTAGGAACATATTACCCTTTTGCACTCTTCCTACGTTGTTTCACCACATTCTAAATTCGTCACAAAATTATACATTTCACAGTCAGCTTATCCCTATACGCGCCATGAAGGCGTATAGGGGGATAAAGGTATTGCTCCACTCACTCTTATCATCGGCGCTATATGGAGGTGAGAAGTCAAATTCACGTCCCGGCCGCTTAGTTTACGGGTAAGATATTTGGTACCGATCTAAACCACAAAGAAAGAAATAGCTATCACTTTATTAACCCTGAATTATAATTTATAAATAGGCATAGTTAAGAATTTATTGACCGTGACTTATACTCACAAATTCAGCGAGTGTCAAACACACAATACTCCATTACAAAGACCAATAGGATATAACCCTTATTAGTACTGAAAATAGAGAGAAATCCATAAATATGTTATGTGGGGGAACTCCGGAAGGTAGAAAGCAGAATGAGACTGTTTAAACAGTGGATTCTGAGGATAATATTTAAACTTCACAAAAAGAAAATATCAGGAGTATGGAGAAAACTGCATGGTCAGGAAGAGACTTTACAAGTAGTACATTTTAGCTCAGCCTATTAGGATGATCTTGTTGAGGAAGACGAAAGACGCGGGGCGTGCGTAGCAGACATGGTAGAGCTGCAATTCCCTTAAATTATTTTTAGGGAAACCTGAAAGGAAAGAACACTTGATAGGTACAGGCTTATAAGAGTATGACAATACATTATATATTTCAGAACATCTTGTCTGGATGTGCATTGAATTCATCCGGTTGAGTACAGGGATGAATTGCGTGTTCTTGTGAACACACTAATGAATCTTCCGTTGCCAGAATAGGTGTAGAATTTCTTAATAATTTTACAGATTATCAAATCTTCATTTATATATCTATTTCCATTGAGTTAAGCTAGTATAAACATTTAAGCAGGCCATAATTACTCGTTACTACAAAATGCTAATACATTATTGGGGACTGCGGTAGCACAGTGGTTAAGGTGCTGTGCTACTAATCGGAAGGTTGCTGGTTCGATCCCAGCTGGTGTCAGTGGATTTTTCATTGATATGAAATCCTTCCGATTGCACTATGCCCCTGGGGTCGACTAAGCCTCTAAAAGAAATGAGTACCAGGATTATTTCCTGGGTGTAAAGGTGGCCGGTGCGTAAGGCTGACAACCTACCACCATGCTGTGCCGTTGTCACGAAATCTGGGAACCTTTACTTCCTGGTACCCTCTGGGCCACTCCGGACCTGCAACGGGACTGCTTTACCTTAGCTTTACCTAAGGTATTATTGCTAAAAATTTCGTTAATATCTATTAATGAACCTCCCCTAAGCGGATTAAAACTACGCTCGTTTCGTAGTGTCTAACAGCAGAATACAAACGAGTAGTAAAATTTAATGGATTCGGAAAGAACAATCGATCCCCTGCAAGGTTTGTTTGCAGTCTTTGTGAGCAAGCTGTGTACACCACAGTACCTCCCCCCTTCCCCCCGCGTGTGGGATGGCATCAAACTGGAGGTACAGTCTGGATACATGGCAAAAACAAAGGAACTACTTAGGCTTAGATTACAATTACACACTCATATTTACGAGGTAATAGCACCATAGTCCTATTTTAAGTTGTCTGATATATGGATTTGAATCATGAAAAAAAAATGTATAAAACAACAAAGTGGAGGTTAGGAGGAAAGGAAATAGCTGCTCCCATGACGGAGGTGCATCAGACTTCCACGCTATGCACTGCATGAGATAACATTGGCGTAACGTGTTTACAAATTATATGTCATATCCACAAAGGCTAAAATTTTTACTCGACCTATGAACTTTATCAAAACATTAGCAGAGTTCTAGACAAAACTACTATGTTTTTATTTTCTTGGGGAAATGTTACATGACATCTCTAAGCAACTGCCGTCTGTAGTTGCCCCGCAACATGATATTTTCCCTCCCATGGCTCGACAACCCCAACTGGACCCAGGATTCCTCGCTGTTGAGGTTTCGAGATCACACCCCCGGTAGGACTTCTCTGCACGAGCGATCGGCCCTGCGCAGAGGAAAACCTGACAACACACATCATTCACAAAACCTGACAACACACATCACTCACAAAACCTGACAACACACATCACTCACAAAACCTGACAACACACATCATTCACAAAACCTGACAACACACATCACTCACAAAACCTGACAACACACATCACTCACAAAACCTGACAACACACATCACTCACAAAACCTGACAACACACATCACTCACAAAACCTGACAACACACATAACTCACAAAACCTGACAACACACATAACTCACAAAACCTGACAACACAAATCACTCACAAAACCTGACAACACACATCACTCACAAAACGCATTTGCGCCCCCGCCGGGTTTCGAAATCGAATTACCAGTAAGCCAGAGGCCGCGCAGCCACTAAGATCGGATTGCAGATGAATGAAAATATACAGTATGTACAATATATACAGTGTATACTGTATTGGTGGAATGCTAGTGGCAGTGGAATAATGAAACACTGGGAGAAAGAATTGTTCCAAGCATCCTGACTGCATATTCCATATCGACTATCGTGAGAGCGCGTTTTCTGTAATACGAAGACCGCGAATAACCGCTTTAAGCGCAGCACGGCCATGTTGCTGCAGCAGGAGCCGTCGGGAAGACCAACAGCGAATATTGCTCCTACTCCCTTTAGCATTGGAGGGCGACTCGTAATCACGATTTGATTCCCCTTGATGTGACATCTTTACACTATTTACAGCGTGGGGCGTGGTTTGTCACTGACGAACGGTGTTGCATGCACAGAATTATAAACTCCCTTTGGGGGGGGGGGGTCATGTAAATAATTATTAGGCCAAAAACGTGGAACCTGGAGAGTAATATTTCAGAGACTGTGTGGGTGGGTGATAGTCATTTTTTGTGGCGCTGCGACCTGATTCTGGATCAAGGTCTGCCCTTATAAGTGTTCGCGATCATACTCATTGGACCCATCACATTCTTCAGGAATACTCTGGAAGAGTGATCAGTCCGACGCAGAGACCTCTACCTGACAATACACAACACTCATGAGAGACAAATGTCCGTGCCCCAGGTAGGAATCGAACCCGCAATGCCAGCAAGTGAGCGGCCGCAGACCCACGCCTTAGACCTGCGGCCACTAGTATTGGTGATAGTCGCATATTAATTCATAATTTTTGCACACGATCTGTTACTGTTTGTGAATGGTGCCGTGCCGCATCATCCGCACCGTAAACACGACCTACGCAGCGGCTCTGAAGACAACCACCCATCCAAAATCTCGGTGCAGAAAACCATATGCTGCAACTCAACATCTAATATTCCTGATGATGGGCGTATGCACCCGAAACATGTCGAGCTAAGAATATATCAATAAAATTACCTTGTTTCATCAAGTTGGCATTTCACCTTATTTCATGAGGAAGATGCACGGTAAAACAACACTCAAAAATCCTCAAGTTTCTTGCAGAAAATTGTCATGTAACCAACCCAAAAGTTATTTACCTTTTACTTCAAGACAAATAGACAGCTTAATATATTGGAAAACCAGCTTCAAATTGAAATACGTAGAATCATCATCATCATCATATATCTGTCATGGAGTTGGACCACTTGTTGACCCGTTCCGGTCTCACGTATCCAGAAGACTCTTCAAAGGTCTACCATGATTCCTTCTGCCTGTTGAGGAGTTGTGTTTGTACGTAAAATTTATATGGAAATTCCCACTGCAGTATGTACCAAAACGTTTCATATGTCACGGAAATTAATGTGGTTTAGGTTCTCATGGAGTTAAATATCGGCTGGAATATCGCAGTCGGTACAGCGACTAGTTACGGGCTGGACGTCCGGGGATCTAATCCCGGTGGGGGCGGGACTTTTCGCACCTGTCCAGACCGCCCCTGGGGCTCACCCAGGCCCCTGTACAATGGGTACCGGGTCTTTTCCTGGCGGCAAAACGGCCTGGGGTGTGATGTTCACCACCTACCCCTATCTAGCATGGAGGTTAAAGAAAGAATAGAGCTATTCATCTATTCTTCCTCTTTGCCTTTATGGTCTGATCCAGTGTAAACTTTACTTCAAAGTGGTAAGTATTAGGGGTTTGGTCTTCAAATATGTGAAGCTGTCAGGTTTTGTAGATAATTAGAAATGTTTCTAAGTAAGCACCTGCGTCTTTTCACAAACGAATGGAAAGAAAGATGTTCAAATCAGTATGAACACAAGATATATTCTGGTCTAGCGTAATCTGAAAAGGCGCAGTCAACTCAACGCCGGTTTCCACCTAATCTGATTACACAATGCCATTATCCCTGAATACCACAATGTAAGAATTCATCGCCAACGTAGTGGGAAATTCAAGTGTTGTGAGAGAAAGCATGAGAAATGGCAGCGTTGGATTTGCTTCACAAGAAAACTTGTCTTTTCTCACGTACGAAATATTTCTTGGAAACCTTACAAGTAACAGCGGTTACAGCAAATAATACTGCAACTTAAAACATCTTTCTGACGGTGTCCAGGAATAAAAGGTTGGGTATCATACACACAAAATATTTTCTGACTACAGAGATTTTTTACTGAGTTTCTCGTGGCTGTCAGCCAAAGCACAAGATCTTAGAGAAGTCCGTAAAAGAAACGGACTCCCCTTTTATCCGTGCAGTGGTAGTTCACCCCCCCCCCTTACCAAAAGGTATATAACCCAATTATTTGTGTTTCTTTTCCTGCTTTAAGTGGGCCGGGTAGCGTAGTCGGTATAGCGACTGGCTACGGGCTGGACGGTCCGGGGATCGAATCCCGGTGGAGGCGAGATTTTCCGTACCTGACCAGACCGGCCCTGGGGCCCACCCAGCCTCCTGTACAATAGGTACCGGGTCTTTCCCGGGAGTAAAGAGCGGCCGGGGCGTGACGCTGACCACTCACCCCCTTCTAGTGCCGTGGCCAAGAAAGATTAAAGCTATAACTCTACTCCCCCTATGGGCCGTACGGCCTGTACAGAGCCTCAATACCTGTACAAGGGCACACTTTACCTTTTTACCTTTATGCTGCTTTAGCTATACTTGCAACAAATACCATCCGTTGCAAGAACCATATCCTAGCACCACTTGTACAAGTACCAAAGTTTTTTGTTTTTGCAAACCTAACCTTGACCTTGCCGGCAAAACTTTCACGTACTCCTTCAATGTGAAACCTATGTGCAGTTTATTTTATTGATAAAAGATGTCAGAAGCTGTTACTTTCAGAATCCTAATTACGAGCTATTTTTAAGTAAAAAATTTATTCCACTTTTTAGAAATACATAACTTAAATCCGCTTCATCTTAGCAGCTCGAACGTTGGTGGGGGAAACTGTCGCCCCAGTCGTCCCGCTTGATACACCCCTGTCTCTAAAGTTCGAAACATTTTATGGGTAAGCTCCCGTTCACGTGAAAGTAGGTTCACAGTCAGTTATTGGCGTAAAGAATTTATTCTGAATGAAGGCATCACGATGTGCTTGCAATTCGATTAACGTTATACGGTATATGTCAGTACAATCTTTTTTATTATTCTTAAGCAAGGCTACATGTTTTGACTAAAAGTTTGACATCTTCAGGCCCTTACAACATTTTCCGTTACCAGATGCTTTGCCCACTTTGGGATCCCATAGTGTTTACAATTGTGGAATACATAGAGTTAAAACTTTCTAAAAAGGTTTTGATTTTGTTTATGAAATGTGTTATTTACAGGTTGTAAAGCCTTGCTTAAGAATAATAAAAACGAATGTGTTGACGTATACCGTGTAACGGTAATTAAGGAATTTACGCTGAATCCTCTTGCATCACTCGAGTGCAGTCTGTTTGGTTTAAAACATGTTCAAAAATATGGTGAATAAATATTTGTCGGTGATTGCATTACTTTGGATCGAATATTCTTTGAAAGAATACCAGCAGTCACTATAGCTCATCGTAACGTGAGCTTGTCCATTAGCATTAACAGATGCGTTCAAATACAGGAAAGGAAAATTTTTTTCCTAGCCGTGTGCAGAACTTGAGCGTTAGAGTGGAGTGAATGATGGTGAAATAAAGGAAATGGGACAGAATTCAAAACAGCTGTCAAAACCAGACATCGGTACGAAAATTTAGGACAGAACAGAATATGTTAAATGACAAGGCATCAAGTACGCACCCAACAACACAACTTAAAATCCCAGAAGACTTGAAAATTTAGCATCAACTCAAATCTCGCAGAATATACTGAGATGTACCTTGAGCACAGTTGTGTTGTATTTTACAGGCTAAATCAGCTTCAGGCTATACAGCCATCGTTGTTCTAAATTACACAGAATTATGAAGAGTTTAATTATTTGGAAAATAGTGCAACTTTCATGTAAAAATCCTGGTTTTACTCAACACGCTTCCATCTACAATTTGTTGCATTTTATTCCGTGCATTATATAGAGGCTTTCGTTTGAAAAGTCATTCCTCCTTTTTCTCAGTTTACTTCGATGCGAGTTCTACTTGGATCAAAATACGAGTAGTTTTTCTAAGGGTAAATAATGTCTATGTTTTAGAACATCTTGAAAACGACTTACTGTGAAACAATTGTCCTAGATACATGTCCCCTTTATTTCTCCAATAAAATGTTAAGTATTTTGTAGCACAGTACACTTTCCTTTACCCCGAATTACTTTAAGAATTGTTATTAAAAGCAGTAGTTCTTTCACAGGCTCAAGAAGCGACTCAAACTGACGTTAATTATTATTACTACTATTACAACTACTGCTCCTAATGCTATTGCGACTACTACAAATAACACTGTTAAAACAAAAGGGAAGCCCAAAAACATGAACACAGACTCAGACATGCGCGGGCATTCAAACATGAAATGCTGCTGTCTCAATACGCGACAGAATAGGTGAAAAGAGATCTGTGAGTGTTTAGTAGTTTAATGGAACCTCAGCAGTATAAAACACTCAAAATCTACACATTTATGTTCTTTGTTAATGGGTACAGAAGGACGGCAACACAATGAAAGTGTTCGCAGTTTACAGCACTTCTCACACACATTGGCTAATAAAATCAAGCGAAACCATGTGGATAGGGCATGTATGAAGCAAGGGAGAGGACATGTATATAGAGATTTGGTAGGAAAACCTGAAGGAACTAGACTACTTGAAAAATCCAGGTGTGGGTGGGATGATAATAAAATGGATTTTATAGAAATGAGAAGGATAGGTGTAAACTGAATTCGTCTGTCTAAGGATTGGGACCGGCAACAGGCTGTGAGTAAATAGACAAGACATGTTGGGATTTAACCCTTATCCTGCTAACGTGGAGAAAATGGTGAGCTCCTAATAATGCCAGCAAATGGCAGATGGGATTTAATTCGGCGTTTAAAGGGTTAATAAGAAGCGATAAGTTTTGTTGATCAGTTGACGAACGCTTGTCTTCAACAACAAACACTGACAGATGATTTATAATCGTCCCAAATAACTAGCTGTCGACTTAACCAAAATGCGTTATTCTGTTTTCGCATCCACATTTTGTAACACGTCCGCGTACATTTTTATATTCGTAAATAGCTCAAAACCTTTCGGTGGTGATGGAGAAGTCTCCATTATTCCTTTCGTATTTTTGTCACCTTCCTTCCATTCTCCCGTATTCCTTTGCCATTCGTTTAATTTGTCCATCTCATCGTCATTCGTTTTATTGTACCCTAACAACGGTGCGTTTGATTTATTGAAGCGTGATACGAATTGGTTCTTCATTCCTTACCGACTCCGGCTACAGTACCACCGAGGAAAGCTCTCGTATTTATCGTATATATTCGCTACAACAGGACTTCCTAATGGGGCATATTTGGCCCATTTCTTTTATTTCAAACTTTAACCCATCTTTTCAAGAGACAGACAGCATGTACTCCGACAATAACCCTGATTTCATAATCAAATTTAATTTTATTTTGTAACATGGATCTAAAAATCACCATACCAGAATTTCCGAAATTTCAGACTTCTACATTTATTGGATCGTGGTATAGCTACATCGGTCACCCCGATTCCTTGAACCAATTTTCATTATATTTTATGCCGAAAATACCACAATTAGTCTAAACGTACGTCCAAATTTTCAAGTTCCTGCATTTATTTTCTGGTGAGTTATGGCTGCCTGACACCGTGACGTATGATTCCCAGAAGAAACGGTAATTGTTAGGTTGACTCTCCTGTTGTGGTGACTAAAGAAAATCTCAAAGTATGTGACACATACTCTGGTAGCAATATAAAAACGCTTCGGAGGACAGCACTGCTTCATTCTTCAGGGCAGTCGAGTAACATTTTAAAGTTAAATGCTAAGCCGACCTTGTGCAGCAGAACGCCAGAAATTCCGCTCTGCTCTTCGTATTTCGATTTTCTAACTCGATGATGTATGTTCTCAGAATTACTGATAAAATGCTATCAGGCTATGGGGCGTCACATGCTGGAAGTTAATAATCTTCGTAAATAAGAGCCGTTTCTTCAAAAGTTTAACCCTGGAATGAAGACAAATCATGTGGATAATTCTCAGAGTACTTACGTTTTCCTGTGTCATCTTTTCACCAATATATCAAATACAGTTTCATGTTAAAAAGTATTCTTATTGGAAGGAAAAGCGGCCAGAGAATGGTGATCGTCCAACAAAGCAATGGTGTTTCGGATGTCGGTTGCATATTGTAGAGGAAAACATCTTAAAATTGTGTCAGATGAAATTTGTGCATTAAAAGATCAAGGTAATATATCGTGTTTCAGTAATGTACTCGTGAATGTAACGTTTCTGAAACTCCCGGATTCTTACCGTATTACATAAAGGACTACATTTCAGCGTATCTGTGTAGAAGAATAAAACAACCATGCATGATGCAGTGAGATTAAAATTTTAGCCCGCTTTCAAACTGCAGTCCAACACAATGTGACCACCGAACTCTATTAGACCACTGTCTCTATTTCTGGGAGACCTACTGAAATAGGATTCATTACGTAGCTGCTCGGTGTGGGAATTACGTGGACAAAGCATTAGGAAGACGCGTAATCTCTTATTACACGTGTCTCTCCAGCAACACATGTTACTGTTTATTCAATAGTATTAATAACCCCGAAACAGCGTAACATTAGACTAACTACAACAGAAAAGTGAACGAAAATTTGATAAACACCTATTATCCAAATGTGCATTCTTTGTCAACTAAAATGAGGCTACTTCTTCCCATTTAGACCCATTTATTGCTAATGTTAATTTTGTAGCAGTACAATTGAATAAGTAAGTCAGCAAAATCTACACATCACTTGTGAGCAATTCGAAGGGCTCCTTTGTACAATTGAGAGATTCAAAGACAATTTTATTTTACTTATTTACTTAAAAGTAAGAAACTCTAAATATGTTAATCTGCATCAGGTGAACTGTTCTATTGAGCGTCTTGACTTCTATATTCTATAACCACCCGCACAACTAAGCCTATTACTTAAACGCCGAAAGAAATATACCGCTATTATGAAATAAAGTGAAATGCCAACTTGATGCAACTAGGTAATTTTATTGATGTATTCTTAGCTCGACATGTTTCGGGTACATACGCCCATCATCAGGAGCATTAGATGTTGAGTTGCAGCATAT
>Ga0123352_10001815_pt1:12500-28976 | contig 28976 bp, 21 predicted proteins | sample TergutLab28metaG_FD_89700 | JGI IMG/M metagenome (GOLD analysis project Ga0123352, IMG submission 89700) | Labiotermes labralis P1 segment gut microbial communities from Petit-Saut dam, French Guiana - Lab288 P1 | ecosystem: Host-associated > Arthropoda: Insects > Digestive system >... | reverse complement strand
CATGGGGGAGGGAGCACGCTGCACGGTTTTAGTTTCACTGGTCGCCCGCCAGCAGGTCCTCCCCCCCCCCCCCACCCACCTCCCCCCAACAGACAGGTAGTAATGTGAAAGAGCTTTTATATTTTCTTTAAAATCCTTTTAACATATCAGTGCTCCCAGTATATAATATCTCCCACTATCAGTTTAGTCTTGCGATATACTTCCATGCATCTAACATACATTTCTGGAAAACATATTTTATTCATTCTGTGAGATCGTATCGGGCACAGATTCTGACTGGGTGCTTCAAAAGAGTCAACGGTATTAAAGAGTATCTCAGAACGCCCATCTTTATTATCAATTGGGTGCCACTCCAATCGTTTTCTTTAGAAAAATACTTTACATTTCAAATTCGTAATCGCTTCTTAATGCCGATGTTATCACACTAATAAAATGCAAAAACGCAAAGCTGACAAACTGCTTTGGCCAGCGGCATAGATAGGCTTCTTGAAACCTGGGGCGAGCAATGACAATGGGCGCCCTTGTCATAAATTACGAATTTAAAAAATCGAGATCATTTATTTAATTTCTTTGTATTTGTCTCAATAAGTTAAAAATTTTTTAGAACAGAAAACAGTTTTTTTCTTTTGCTTTTTGATAGGGGCCATCTCGTTGTGTAGTAAGTAAATATATATACTTGTACATTACCATCTAAAACACAACATATGTTTATCAACACAGTCATGAAATATCAATTATGTTAGGGCTACATGTTTCGGCTGTAAATTTTTTTCATTTAAAGTATTTATTTTGCTGCCCCTTTTGCCTCCCACTGGACTCTGCTGTGCCAGAAGGCCGCACCATTCGCCCCACCCTACCTACCCCCCTGCCTTCCACTACTCAAATGGGAATCGTTCATTCCACAGTCTGCCTTACGACAGGTCTATAGCCTCTTCAAAAGCAAGTTTTCCTTACAGTACGGTCTAGTGCTTCCTCTTTCCATTTCCAGTACCCTCTCTTTTCCTTAAGGCCAACCAGTAGCCGCTTACGTCTTCTTCGTCTTCATCCCAATACTTCTGTCCTTCCGTCCATCTTTCCTTCAATAATGTGGTTTAGAAGGCAGTTCCTACGCAAGATGTAACGAATCCAGGCAGCCTTCTCATTTTTACCATTTGTAGGATATTCCCCCTCCTCCTCGACTCTTCGTAAAACTGCTTCATTTGTCACATAATCGGCCCTACTGATCTTCTCCATCCGTCTCCAGCACCGCACAAAGCTGTACTGCAAACGCAGCACTTTACTATATACTTTCGTAAATATAAGTCCAATAAGCTGGTGAAAAGAGTCTTCTTTGTGTTGAAAGATGTTTTACCCATGGCAATCCTGGATTTAATTTCCCGTGTAAACTTCGAATCATGTGTTATCATGCTACCGAAATAGCCGAAACATTCCACATTCTAAGGTTTTTTTTTTTACCATACTGTGTATTGCGGACGTTAGCCTTGTTATTCTCATCACCATAGTTTTATCGAAAGAGAATATAACAACTTTTAACAAATAAAAATCTCAGTAAAAAAATAAAACCCATTATCCTAAACGTATTAATCTCTGGACACTGCAAAAGAACAGTATTTATTACTCGTTAAAACCTGCTATGTTAACATTTATAAAAATTTTCAGAATATAATTGTTATATACACTCACACTCAAGTATGTTTTGCTTGCTCACGTGACATATGAAGGCATATATTTGGCAGTCACGAAGAGTTACTGAGCACGTACAAGTATTATTCCTTGTCGGAGGTCATACGTGGAGTAAGCCAACACCTCACTTATAAAATTTACAAAGACCAACCGATTCATAACGTTAAGTGATACAGGCCAAACGGCAGTTTGTGAGAATAACACTAAACTAGAGCGATATGTAAATTAAGGTCATTTATTGAAGTAAATCCGGAGAGGAAAGTCCCTCTTGAAGAGAAAAGAGACAGTCAATAAATTCACCACATTTTATGGAACCCTAAGGGACATTACCGCCTTCACAACTCGCCACTTGTCCCTGCTATTAGCCAGTCAAATCCAGTGCTCAGCCTCCCATCCTATATCTTTAAGAAATTTTTTAAAATTAATTTACCTAAATCTTTCTTACTTTTTGTAATCGCACTTGTAATTATGCAATTTTGAAGGTCACGCAATCGACATCGTTTCGTCCCTTGCGGAATTTTCATCCGGAAATATGAACCAAAACTTTGTGTTTGTTACGTCGATCTTGCGCCCAACGGTGATGCTATCTGTCTAGGCTAATAGCCTGTACAAGGTGTTAGTTGGAAGCATAGTGTTACTAACTGACAGAAAAGTGCGTCTTGATATTTTGTGTTTACGTGTAGCACCACTTCTGTCTACAGTGGACAGTACTACAAATAAATACCATTAACTTGAGAAAAATGGTTCGTTATGAAACCCTAATATTAGGTTTCGTGTTCCTACCTTACAGTTCATTTTCTCCTTTCAATAAGATCAGTGAGATATAGATATAAATATCCGTACTGCATTGTCGGAAGGTTTGTGCCCAGAGAAGCTCACCAACTTCCAAAGGCGCGGTAGTGTCTGTCCAGTGAACTGCCCATCGCCGGTTTACCCAGTTATTTACATGAACACAATATATTATTCTGTAACAAGGTTTCTCTATTCGACATTCCGTTTGATGTGATCAGGCTTTTGTTCTGAGCCGGTCGGATGGACGGACAGAGGAGACAGCAGCTGAGTCAATCTATATATTTCTCAAATTTCTTTTGATAGACAGAGAGAAGAGGAAAGGGTTTTTATTTAACGACGCTGTCGATTCCTAAGATTAAAGGTCTACAGCTTCGATAATAGATGAATTAAATAATACTGAGCATTGGAGGAATGACAGTGACGGGGACAAATAACGTACACAACGAAAACCCCATTCCAATTCCTGTGTACCACAAAACCCACAAAGAGTGCTCTGGGATCGAATCCGATTATCCGCTTTGAAAGGCCGGTGACTAAACGCCTGATCCACGGTACGACACGTGAAACAGATCTACGTACCTATTAAAAGACTAAGGCACTTACACGTCTTCAACAACCGCAACATCGCAGTAATTTTGTTCTTGCGAAATTTCAGGCTTACGTCACGTTGTAACCGAGATCTTCTTTCTTCTGGGTTGTTGCTCAGCTAGGTGTTTTATTGGGCACTTTGACCTCTGAAGATGGGAGCGACAAGCTCTCCCGAAACGTCCGTAACAAATCAAATTATGGTGCTTAACAAACCAGTAGGGGGAAGAAATCAACTTTAATGGTTCCCGGTATTTAAGTGGCATTTCGAACATTACTTTTGCGTATCGCGACACACAACTGTAAATATGACATGAAAAATTACCATTCACTTCAACAAGTTACGGACAACCAACTCGCTCTAGGTCATGCAAAATAACTAATGCCATATACGGGCCTTAATCTTAGTTCTGGAGCCTCTGGACGGGCTGCTATCCGAGCATGACGACTCGAATGGGTTTCGTGATTTTTCTGTCACTCTTTACCTAATACTGAGGAAGGCTTAAAATATCACACAGAAGCGATTCCAAAATTTACTTTTAAAATAATTCAGATAAAGCAACGAGAGAGGCAAGGCATCAAATAATGGGGATCTCTGAACTTAAAACTCTTTTTCATTCTCAAAGTCCAGCTGGAATATATGAAGGTGTAGAACACAAAACTCTTTTTCATTCTCACAGTCCAGCTGGAATATATGAAGGTGTAGAATACGCGAGAAAGTGTCGAGGAGAAAGAGAACGATAATAAGAGGTACTTGAACTCTGCGCTACAAATAAGGAATTCGGAAAGTCTTCATATATTTTAGCCTACAAAGCCTTGGTACTACATGACAAATGTTATGAGATAGTGACAGATTCCTGAACATATTTCACTTCCCTGCTCACACAAGGTTCCTTCTAGAGAACTGCATACAAGATTACAGAAGAGGTACCTATAGGTAAGGAAATTAGCATATTAATAAAAGTCACAAATTATACGTTACAACTTAATGAGAATTAGACAACTATCGCATGTAAGCTTGATTCCTCAATCTGTGAGACGCACCTCTAGGTGGGCGCGAGCTTCTTCCAATGCATATGGGAGGGAACAAATACTTCATCTTTCTCACATGAGCTCTAGCAACGTGGGAAAATGTCGGGAGGGTGGAGGCAGAGATTCTGATTCACGAACAGTACTGTGTATGTTTTACTGCAGGGGTGTACAAAGAAGGCAAGTGTTGATTTAAAATACTGAAGTTGAGTTAGAGTGCAAGGAAAAAAAAAAACAAAATAAGAAAAATTACAAGGGAAGGAAAGAAGGAATAAATATGTATTCTTTGCTTAAGGACATGCTTGCGACTGTCATTTTCTTTCTTTTTGTACCTTCTTTAGCTATTTTCTCAGTACCTAGACTATGTAGTGTCATTTGTAGATGAATGAACTTGAAACTGGAGTTTTGGTGGAAAGACAGTGATTGCCGAATACTAAGGTACTCACTGAACCACATATGCAATGTACGTGTGACGTAAATTTGTGTTTTACGTAATGTTTGTTAAGTCTTCGGCTATCCTAACAGCCTGGCATCATTCCATTCGATGAGAGAGCTTTTATAGGGATTTTATGTCTCCAGAACAGTAAAACCTACTTAGGCATTCACGTAAAGTGTCCGACATATTTGCGCGATTCTAACCAAACTTGGAATTCCTTGACAGATTTTCCATAAACGGTCCCAGTATACAATTTGCCGCCAATCTGTCCACTAGGAGCCGCCCTCACAGACAGGCAGGCAGATATACGGACGGACGGACGGGCGGACGGAGTAACAGTCTAATAATATTTCAGTTGAAGACAGAATTTTATGGCCTAGTTGTGATCCTCGGCAAAAATAACACTTGCTTAGGTCCTCATGTAAAGTGCCTGCTATATTTGTCCAATTATAAACAAATTGGAATTTTGTAGACATTTTCTTTAAATTGTACAATATCGAATTTGACGAAAATCCGTCCAGCGGGTTGTCGCGCTGCTACATGCATACGGACAGACAGACAGAGGTTCAGATGCACGGACATGACTAAAGTTACAGGCGCTTTTTGTGACGAAGCAAACGCGCTTAAAAACTGTCTGAATGTTTTAAGCTGTTTGGAGAAATAACCGCTGTTTGTTGTAAGATACGCACGAAACATAAAACATACATGTTAAAAAATATACAAACTTTTTGGGCGTTTGCTCAAGTAGTAAGCACTGTACAACCTAAATCAAATGCCAAAAATTTTCTGAGTCCCAAACTGGAAGTGATGGAAGCGTACAGATCCCATGAAATGGGATAAAGTAGTACATCGACTGACAAAGGTGGAGGTAAAATGTAAAGCAGTCCCATTACAGGCCTGGAGTGGCCCAGAGAGTTCCAGGAAGTTAAGGTTTCCAGATTACATGACAACGGCACAGGATGGTGGTAAGGTTGTCAGCCTTACGCACCGGCCGCCTTTACCCCCAGAAAATGCTCCTGGTACTAATTTCTGTTGGAGGCTGAGTTGACCCCAGGGCCATAGTGCGATCGGAAGGATTTTATGTCAATGATAAATTTCAATGACACATGCTGGGACCTTCCGATTTGTAGCACAGCACCTGAACCACTGTGTCACCGCGGTCCCCAAAGGTAGAGGTGCAGATGGACAATTACGAGCCTATCCGTGATCCAGAGGATGAAGTTACTGAACAGAGAACTGTGGCTGATTCAGCCCTTCTTTTCCGTACGTCCAAGCAAAAACACATTTCGACACTCTGGTACATCGCAAATATGATACATTGCACAGACGACCTTCACAACTTCTTATCGCAACTGTACTAAAAGACAACATGCGAAGATCCCGTTGGAATACATACCAAGGAACACAAAGACAAAAGAACGTCAGAAAATGCATGAACGTCAACTCAAACCAGATAGCGACAGCACAGCCACAGTAAGTATTACCACTAATTCTGCTAATGCTAAATGTGTCCTACTTTTAGTTTTTTTTTTACTAGACTACTAGTCAGTGAAGAAAACACCAGGTGTCACTGTTTCTACAGTAGAGACTCTTTGTCACGTTTCGTTTTATTCAAAATGCACACGACTCTTCCTTTCGCTTCTTGCAACAGAAGGTGAGGTACAGTTCAAGCTGTAACGGGACAAGAAGGCCCAGAGGGGGAGTGAAGATAGAGGTATCCTCGTTCTTTAACTCTGCGCTATAAGGGGGTGAGTGTTGAATGCACTCCCCAGCATCTTTATCTCCGAGAAGAGACCCGGTACCCGTTGTACAGGAGGCGGGTGGTTCCCAGGGCCGGTCTCGACGCCGTGCAGACAAAATTTTCCCCATCGGGATTCCATCCCCGGACATTCCAGCCAGTAGCGAATCGTTACACCAACTAAGCCATCCCAGCCTCTTTGCAACAGCAAAGAGATTATAGCAACAAATATAATATCTACGTTACAAAAATTGCTCTTTAATTGGATACAATAATATACAAATGTATGGTCATTCTCACACATGTTGCGGGCTTTTTGGGCAATCTTCAGAGCGGTACTCAACAAAGAAAAATAAAATAACGGCTACTTATGTCACAGATGAGGAATGGTACAGTTAAAATACAAACACTAAAATTGTTTAAAATATTGAAATACACAGTGCAGTATGTATCATAACAGTTATTATGTGATTGAAAACAAACATCTATTACACAAATTCATCCCTGTTTTCAGGGATACATCCTTGTGTCTTCAACGGCTGTTTATATCACCACGGATTAATGCACATTAATAGCCACGACTATTTTTCTTTGTTGAATATCCCCCTGAAGATGGCCGAAAAAGGCCGAAACATGTAGGGGATTGCCACATATTTGTTTATTAGTTACTTACTCTATGAAGCAAAGTCCTTCTCGATAAGCTACCCGATTCTAAGCTAGTCAAGAAATTCCCTGTATTCTACGGAACCAGAAGGATCGTTACCTCAGTAACAAGTACACGCCACCTGTTCCTATCCTGAGCCAGATCAGTCCAGCATCTAATTATATTGCAGTTGATGGAATATTATAAATAACTTGTCTTACAGCACAGAACATGAATAGTTTTAAAAATATTAACTACTACGGCAATTACTTGAAATATTTCCTACTATGGACAATTTACCAATAGTACGCCGTGACAGTGCAAGGATGATGAGGATGATAAATACCATCTTAAACTATTATTCTTTAGGTATATCCAAATTTTATTTGGATAATCGTAGAGAAAACATGAAAGATTATTAACCATCCATTACAAGCGCAGTCACTATGAGCACCGTGATGGTGGATAATATATATAGTAGTCTTGAATCTTCACAATTAGCATGCACAATGATAATTTGCGGTCATGTACCTTCATACACCCCATCGGTCATCCTGCAGAAAGAGATAAGCGAAACCACCGGTATAACCCTAACCAGACTACAACGACTATACCAGGTCACTCCAAAGGAGTACACAGAATTTTCCAGTGTGTTGTCTTGCTATTTGTACAATTACCTGGTTCTCTGGTGATGCTTCAGACAAAAATTTGTGCTGAAAACTAAGGTACAAGAGATATCTGCCACTAAAAAATGAGTTTTCTTTGTGTTTCTCTGATCGTTCATAGCTATGTAATAACGACATATACCACCTAATCTAATCAAGTTTCTGGATTTTTTCCATAATGTCTCTATGGGTTGTGTTGGAATTTTAAAAACAACATCGATGATTTCCACAATTGGCACTAACTGGCACCTTTACGGAAACGACAGTGTCCTTGTTATCTGCAAAGTATGACTTGGCTTTTATAAGTAATTTAGACAAATTTCAGTCTACTTTGCTCTTCTCCTGTCAGTGACAATCCAACAGGGTTCCACAACTCTTGTCATTATCTAAAGATGACATTTACTGGGAGCAAAAACGGGTTAAGCCTGGAACAAAGGAAGGTTACTGGAGGAACATTGGACAAATACATTAATTTCATATCTTTTTTATATTCAGGAGCTCTAAGAACCCATTATATTCAACTGTTGACACAAATCTGAATAGCTTAAAGTGGTTTATAACTTGCCACATTGGTCATATCAATCTTTTACGAGGCGATAAAAGTCTTCATATTTTACGTTTGACCTTTATTTACGGTAAGATTAGTAATAGTGAAAATTAAATTCCCTTTAATGAATTGTAATATAAGCCCCCCACACCAAACGTAATGCTAATTTGGTGGGCAGTTCAGAAGATGAAAAGTGCGAAGAAGGAATTCCGATTACAACCACCAATAACTGCATTCATTGCGGACTCCCATGGAAAGAACATATATATTCAGAATCCGTTTTTTAATAACAAATTAAAGATTACTGTCGTCTTGGACATGTTACCTTGTAGTGTGGTAGAGAGATATTAATGTTTCTAAGCAATCTGCTGTCTCGATTTTCGTGTATCAAGTTGCAATGCCTCATTCTTACGCAGTCCTCCCAACTGGAATACAAGTCGATTTGTAAAACACCAAAAAACCTTTCAAAATTATATTCCAGCTCGGTATTTATAAGACCAAAAATCTGCGCCAATATTTTTCCGTCTTTGTAAGATCCGCAACTTTGCAACAATATGTACCAGAATGATGAGCGGTTGAGACTTGGGAAATTTCTAACAAAAGTAATGTTCTTGTTCGCCTCTCGAAATGTAGCCCGCACTTTCCCAAGACTTGACCTTTAACATCTGTTCTATACATCTTTTCTTATCTGTCTTCGTAATTGATAGAATTAAAGAAGGCAGTACTGATAGACGTGTTCAGGAAATGAGTACGTCTCCATTCCCCGTAAAAGTGTATGTCAATTTCACATTATATTCCTGAATATTCAAATAACACATTTAAAAGGTTAAAATTGAAGGTTAATTCGCGTTTTCTGAACATTCGTATTATAAATTCTATTTAAATACACAGGATGTTCCGAAAAATGTTAAAACTAAAATTTTAAGTATATGTTACAGTTTTGTTCATGCGTCTTTTCAGTGCTAAATCATGGTATTCCTTTTTTGGAAACATAACAGCATAGACAGATTAAAAATATTCAATGCGAGAATCATGGAAAATTGTCCTTGAGAAGCTGCTGACTCGCATATTAATAAATTACATTTCATTTATGGAAAAAGCAATTAGAATTGTTCAAAAAAAACCATGCCACCTTAGTTCAGTTCTCACGCTTGTTTTTTTCCAAGATTTGCTTTAATATTACACTTCCGATAACGCCTAATTACATAATAAATTCTTTCCAAGCTTTTAATCAAAATTTTGCACGCACTTCTCATTTCCCACGTGTTCTTATACTCAATTACTTCCATCTTCGGTTATTTAATATCCAAAAACCACCATGCGAAGAACAAAAATATCAGTAGCATTTATTATTTAATTTTCTCCACTCCCCTGCTTCACCTTTCAAAATCGCCTTCACTGCTAGGCATATAGCATATTAATTTCTATACGATATGTAAAACCACATTATAAAACTTCCAAAATCATAAATTCTATAACAATACTTATGTGTTGGACACAATAAATTTCGTATAGGCGTACGGCATAACAGGTTATGTCCGTACATCTTAGTACAAGCATCTTCGAGCTATGAAATGTGTAGGCAGAACGTTTGTTAAGATTTTGCCAGTATGATTTAAAAACTTTCCGTTTATGTGTCATAACTTTAATGATAAATTAGTTGTCGACTAATTTAAACACTTGGAGGACACTGACAGACCTACTATTTGAGATTTATCTTTTTTAAGGCTTACTTCTACTTTAGAATACCAGGACGAGTCTTCATTAGAAAGCACAATAAGTAGGTATCGACAACATAAAACGGAAATTGGCAATACAAAATTATATTACTATTCCAATCCGACGTCTTTAACGAAGCACTTTTCACGATAAGTCTGTAGGCTGCAACAATCACTATAAAAGAATCCCATTTACGAGGACCTTTTTAAATAAGAAGTAATATTTTTTTTTATCTTCAGATATACCAAATTTGCTCCACTATTAATTTGGCTCTGAAGGTCAGAACTGCCCTCTTCAAATCTATGTGACAGAAAGTGCAATTCTGAAATCACCCCCATCCAACCATGTGTGAGTCTTCAAGCCATTGTCGTTCTTTACATGTCCACCCTAATTGTTAAAATTTCTTTCTACCCTGCTGCAAATCTCTCTCTCTCTCTCTCTTTCTCAAGCCCAACTAATATTCTCACTTATGTAATGACGCTACAGGAATGGCAGACCTTAAAGTAACAAAGATTGTTTTTACATCCTCGTCCTCTTACACACTGTGAAGCGAAATACAGTTTACACAGAAAAAAGGGCCATTTCACAAGCTGGTTCTTTAGGGCTCCTTTATGTCGAGGGAAGTGTAACCACCAGCTCTGTGTTAGCAGTCCCACAGTATTCAGTTACAATGGAAAAACGGCCGGAAGACTTATTACAAAAAATGGACGCAGTTTCGCGAAAGTCAACGTTTGTTTTCGGCGTCATCGTTGAATTAATCTTAATGAACCGGCATCATCAGCCTATTGCACACAGCAATAATATCCATAAACCCTGTTACATGTTTGTTTCCGAGTCGTTTCTTATCTAAAGAAAGGGCCTGCTAGATCGTCTGATTTTACGAACTGTGATTTCTTCCTGAGGGTGTATATAAAAACAGAGGTTTCGGCTCACCACCCCCATGAAATATCGCGAAATTTTATTCTCATAATTCAAAAAGAAGTTGCTCTAACTCCTTTGCCATGCTGCGCCGCGTAATGAGTTTGGGGAAGAGTGTACGGAGAAATGTAGGCTATTTTCAGAACGTAGGTTTCAGGATGTGAGACATATACATACGTATAAAGGTAATGCAGTCCCATTACAGGCCTGGACAGGACCAGAGGTTTCCAGGAAGTTAAGGCTCCCAGATTTCGTGACAACGGCACAGGATGGTGGTAGGTTGTCGGCCTTACGCACCGGCCGCCTCTACCCCCAGGAAATACTCCTGGTACTCATTTCTGTTAGAAGCTGTGTCGACCCCAGAGCCACAGTGCGATCGGAAAGATTTTATGTCAATGAAAAATCCACTGACACCAGCTGGGATCGAACCTGCGACCTTCCGATTTGTAGCACAGTGCCTTAACCACTGTGCTACCGCGGTCACCATACATACGTGTATGGGTACCAAATTAACTGCCTCCTCCTGTACGTCAGAATTTTCAGTTTACGAGTCCTTAAATAAATTAGTTTGATCAGTTGCGAGGTTTACAAAATAGCCCGATTTCTGGTTAACCCTTTATTACTAAGTAGAGTGACACTGTAACCCGGAATATAAGGCAGTTAGGAACATTTATCAGTATGTAGATTATTTCTAAATATACAAATGGGGCTCAGGTTGCCATTAATTTGGATATCAAGTATCATAATTAAACGTTTATTTCTTTCTACATTACGTTGGAACACACACGACTGTCGCATTAAACAGACAATTACACTGCCAAACACCAGCAAAAACCAATGGAATTTGATTCTTGTAATCTTATCCAATTTTAGATTAATTTTTTCCGATCATAAACTCCCTAAATTACTAAAATTCATGTGAAATTTCAAAATAATTGCATGTGTGTTTAAATTCCCAGCCGAAAATTCTACAGCAGAGTTTAACCCTTTGAAGCTTTACGTTCATATAATTATGCATAATACTCCAGTTTTTACCTCACAGAGAACAGAGACTATAACCATTCGAATGACAAGTTAATTTAGGCTTTTTTTTTGGAAAAAAAAAATTGGTATTTATTTTGAGAATTCTACACAACTTATAAATTTTCTTCATGTTGTAGCAGGTGTTATGTACATTTACCTCTAGTACCTAAAGTACTAACCCTCCTCACGTAATTTCTCTGTGTGGGAATGGAATATATTACGTTTCTCCGTCACAATACGATTCAATTTTAAAGGCTACTGGCCTGTGTGTTGTACCACCTAGTGGCCTGACAGACATGTACCATACTTTCAGAATACATCACACTTCATAGATTCTGCGTAAAAGTATAAAATCTAACACGAGCTGGTTGGTTAACAAATATCCCGTTTTTTTTCACTTTTTGTAAATCTACGTGCTACAGAAATATTTTCAACTAGGTTTAAACATACAAATACGGAACGCATTAAAAGCAGCTGAACGTTCGTACTAATAACACGGTTTTTCATCTTGCAATACAGAATTTTATTATCACACTCTTGTTTAAAAATATGGAAATTATATTGGATTCCCCAACACTGATTTTAGTCTTCATTTTAATATCAGTTGTGAAATAAAAGTGATCTATGTAATCGTGTGTCCCGTTCTGAAAGGCTGTAGCTCCATAATAGAACGAGTTTAGGCGGGATAATTATTTCCCTCCGCCTCCTATGATTGATGTATCTCAGGGAAGTTTTACATAACATACCCAGTATTTAAGGAGACGGACGCATAATTTACATTATCCAAGCCATAATCTCCATTATTATACACGACGACCACAAGATTGCTAAATGTAATTTACTGTAGTTGTCCATATCCTGTAGCTCTTCTTCCTTGGCGGAATATAATTTTTAAAATGTTGATAAACGATCGAACGATTTCAATCAGCAGATCAGTTTGGATCAAAAAGTCATTTCGTATTTTTGATAAGCGCTATTCTTATGCACTACGCTACTAATAGATATGCAAAAGCCTTAGTAGCCGTCAGATTTATTCTGTTTCACTAACGCTGTAATATTCTATTCTTATGCTACTTTAAGCAAAATGCTTACAGTTAGCACAAAATCTGGGAGGAGGCTTCGTGTCGGTAACATATTTTATTTCAAGCTATTGCGTGCCCAAATTTCAGTTCATTTTGGTACAGAAAGTCTACACTTTAAGTTGCTGTAACAGATTAGCCGTCTAAAAACCAGTGCTAATTATATGTACCACAAGCTGTAACTTCCAGAAAATCTGCATCTGGCACAAAGTGTATTTAAAATCTTTGCAAGGATCTGCCAATAAATATCGGCCATATCTAAAAATAATCCTCTGGTTACAATAAAAGACGTTGATTCTTATTAAAGTTTATTTTATTCACCATCTGATGCACTAGTGAGTTGTCTTGAAAACCAGTATTAAAATTTACATTAAAATTTATGTTAAAACAGGGGCTGTTTTCATGTAAATTTTAATAACGTTTTTAAGACAACTCACTGGTGCATCAGTTGGTGAAAAAATAAAACTTTAATAATATCAAGATGCTGCACGGTACGAACGTGAAAAAAAGCATATTCTTATTCTCTGTGACGTATACATTGAATTTTGTATTCCTATTCCTAAAAAAAGTCATACTTAGAAGAGTTAATTTCGGTTCGTAGCTTACCACTCAAATACTAACACTGAAATAAAATCGTGACAGTGATTACAATTTTACAGTCTAGCTTATTCCATTTTCTTACGCCATTTAGCATTTTTATGTCTTTTCTCCTGTGTTTACTTTCCTTTGTTCGTGTCTGTCTGTCTGTTAGGTGTATTGTTCATTTCCCCTGTCCTTCTTCCCTATCTGCGATTACCAGTAGGTCACTTTCCGTTCCTTTTAATGTCACATGTCCAATTACAATGCCTTGGATGGGACGTGAATTTATAAAAATGCTCTCTGTGTATAAGACAACGCAGAGATAAACGGAAAGAAGTCCACATCTTGAGCGGGATTTAAAAGCGTGACGTCAATTTTCGAATGGTCTAAATTTACACTACATTACCACTGTAACCGGCAATAAATATCGTTTTTAATTTGTTTTTGCTAATCTGTCCCCAGCTTCAATTTAGACCTAGGCCTTAAGGCAAGTGCCTGTCACACAAACCGCTACAAGTCATCCTACCATTTCCCTTTCAACAGCTGAACGTTTTTACGTCCCACCAGTTTGCAAGTCTTGCTTTGTCGAACTCTACAGCTTTACTGGTTACAGAACTCAAATAGTAATAACCTTCTTACATTTCGGACAGAAGCAATGGTATTGCACATAAGCGTCATGTCGCATAACGCATAGCCTGAGGCTCGTGTTCTTATTCATCAAGAAGCTCTCTTGGTTTATATTTGCTAACTGCATGATGCCAAGAAACTGCTGTGTCACGCTTTCCAAAATATATGAGCAGCTCGCTTACCTATGGAAAAAAAGAGTGGAGGGCACGCGAATTTATAACCTCTTACGCCGGAGGGAGAGAGGTATTTCAGACATTATGGTCATGTGACTAGAGGGTGGATCCGATATAAAGAAGGATGCAGTTATTCTGACATGGGTCTTCGTGAATTATCCAAGAGAAAGGATAAGTTACAGGATAACTTCTTGGTGTTTGAGGTCTTACAGTCTACGAATTTAGTCTTATTAAATTCTTCAAAATTATAGATCACTAGAGAAATAAAGAGGAAGAAATGCGCTTTTTGAGCTCAGTGGCAGGAAATTTATGCTAGATGAAAGTATAATTAGAGAGTGAAGACAGTGCTTTAATATGTGGAGTGAGCAAAAACCTACTTGAAAACATTAAATAAAGAGCAAATGCGTTACAGTAGTTGTAACGATAGGAACCCGCTCACACAATGTCTATACGTTTTCGAGGTAATCTCCCTTGGTTGCCCTTCGTACATTAAATTAGATGGTCTAATTCTCCTCACATTCGACGCGGCATGTCTTGGTCCACCATGATAAACACCCGCATGATGCACTGCTGCACCTCAAGTAGGGCTGTGGGCAGCGGAAAACATTGCATCACATCCTTCATGAGTCTAAAAGTGTCAGATCAGGTGAAAGCGGAGGCCATGCAATACGACCCACACTTCCAGTACCTTTGCAGACATTTGCGAGGTTCGGTGTCAGTATACGAGGCTGTGCAATTTCGTCGAAGACTCATGTAAATATTCTGTGTCCCTGTATATATGGTATGAAAGAAAAAGTGCTACGGGACATGGCTGATAAACTAATTGAAATTGGAAGACACTGTAGAATGGAAATGAATGTGGAAAAAAACAAAAATAATGAGAATTTCAAAAAACCTTTCCCGGTAAAATTATGATAAACCAAAACAACTAGAAAATGTGAAATCTTTTAAATGGGTAGCATGTTAACAAATGATGAAAGATGTATTTGTGAAATTAAAACCAGAATTACCATGGCAAAACCTGCATTCAACACGAAAAGGTCTCATTTTACTAGCACATTGGATTTAAAATTGAGGAAGAAACTAGTAAAATGCTACATTTGGAGCATAGCTTATATGGTGCTGAAACTTGGACGCTTCGGGCAGTAGATCAGAAACACAGGGAAAGTTATGAAATGTGGTGCTGGAGAAGGATGGAGAAGATCAGTTGTAAAGATCGTGTGAGAAACGAAGAAGTATTACTTAGAGTCAAGGAGAAGAGGGATATCCTACATGAAATAAGTAAAGGGAAGGGTAACTGGATTGGGCACATTTTGCGTAGAAACTACCTTCTACAACGGGTTATTGATGGAAAGATGAAAGGGGGGATAGGAGTGACAGAAAGACGACGAAGAAGAAGTAGGAAGCTACTGTATGACCTTAAGGAAAGGAGAGGATACTCTCATTCGAAGGAGGAAGCTCTAGATCGCACTATGTGGAGAGCTCGCTTTGGTAGAGGCTTTGGACCTGTCGTAAGACAGACTACTAAATGAATGAATGAATATATGGTATCAGGTATTGTTGCAACATCATGAGGTGGTAACAAAAGGTGAGGTGAGATAAGTTGCTACCGTTGTGACGTCTGCAGGGTAACCAAGAGATCTTACATTGATCACCCAAAGTAAAACATACAAGTATTTCCTCATAACTTGTGTTTCAATTTTGTAGTTATTTCTACTTTTTTATTATATTTCGCTAAAGTCGTCAAGAAAGTTATGGCCCATTGCTCATTTAATTTGAAAATAAGAAGTAAAGTTGTAGCTAGAAGTTGTAAAACTTTAGACAGAACGCTTCCAGATTTTATACACAGAAACTATATTAAGATATTCTACAAGTTACAGAGACGACAAGAAAGAGGACGCCCTTTAGACAATCGAAAAACCCGATTGGTATAGAACTGGGATCGGAAGAACCAGACAGATCTAATCCTTGCTGGTATGCACGGTGATAGAATTCTTCCTTCCAGATTATCCTAATGGCACCGCGGCTTCTGGACCGCAAGGTGGGGTCAACAATTTCTACCCGTTTTGAGAAAGGATGGATGTTAGACAGAACTTCCTTATGCTCTTCTCCACATTGTATCATGACATTCAACTTGGAAGGCGGATGACTGCTAGCAAGTGTCCCCTAGCGAGAGTAAAGCCATTCATCTTCATCCAAATGTCGATAATCCTATTATCCGTTTTCTTTTCCAGTGCGTG
>Ga0123352_10001815_pt1:0-7500 | contig 28976 bp, 21 predicted proteins | sample TergutLab28metaG_FD_89700 | JGI IMG/M metagenome (GOLD analysis project Ga0123352, IMG submission 89700) | Labiotermes labralis P1 segment gut microbial communities from Petit-Saut dam, French Guiana - Lab288 P1 | ecosystem: Host-associated > Arthropoda: Insects > Digestive system > Gut ... | reverse complement strand
TCCTGCTATTACATCGTCAACTATCGATCGATGCCTGCCCTCAAGCGGCCTAGCAACATGATGAAACTGTCGTAGCTCGAGCTCGATCGATATTCTAAGAAATTTTCTTATTGGCTTGCGTAAGAGTGACGTAGTACCGCACTACTACACCTACATGTGGTTGGTTAACAAATCTCCCTCTAGCATAGGATTAAAATTTATGCGCCCCAGGCTTAACCACTGACGTCTTAACATATTCTTTTCGCCCGCAGTTCCACACTAAAATACAGCCGTAATCGCTACAGCCTATCGCCCTTTTAGTGAACAGTCAGCAAATAACATAGCAACTGAATTTTAAACGTCGGAAACACTTTGAGCAGTCACACAGTTAACAGCTAATGCGAATTTGTCTCAATGCAATTTTTAGTTTATTCCTCTAACCACAAATCAAGATTTCGACTTCTACAATACGATTATCACAAAATATAGAGAATTTTTCTGAAAGCAATACCCTGTTGGTCTTTCTAACAGAGATGTAATATCTTATTTGAGCTTAAAACTGAATTTATAAATATTGTATCGTCAGTTTCCAGCTCTGTTCCAGCCCATACCCTACCATATACACCAACTGTTTTACGCTAGACCAAATAGAAAACCTGAATTAACAGAAACTACCATCAACAAGAAAATGACAGTATGATATGATACTTTGTTAACTCTATGAGCAAACAGCTTCTTCGGATACTCATAGTCTCTCAATGTGACGTTTAAAATGTCACAGATATTCCCTGGTCTAAAAAGCTTAAGAGGGTGTGCTGATAAGTCGTTAGCCCGACCGGGAAGGAAACAAGCTACAGCGACCAAATTCGGGATTTATTCAACATACTCCTCACGAAGCTCAATATACGTCTTAGCCCATTGCTCTAACTTTTGCAAGCCACTTAAAAACACCAGAAAATTGTCCGTCCAACCAGGTCTCCGCGACAGCAATGACCTCCGCGTCAGACGAAAAATGGCGACCTTTCAATTGTTTTTTTTTTCAGTCCAGGGAACAGGTGGTAGTCCGATGGGGTCAGATCCGGAGAATAGGGTGGGTGATCAAGACACTGGAAGCCCAGTTAGGCCAGTTTCTTCTGGGTTGCAAGTGCCCGATGAGCAGGGACATTGTCGTGCAAGAACAAGACCCCCTTGGTGACCTTCCCGCGGTCGGCATTTTTTCCTTCAAAATGTCCTTCAATTGCACCAGCAGAGATGAGTAATACTCGGCGTTGATAGTCTGGCCCTTTGGAAGATAATCAATGAGGAGGATGCCGTCTTGATCCCAAAAAATTGAGGCGAGAACTTTTCCAGCGGATTTTTGCACCCGGAATTTTTTTGGGGCGGGGTGAGCCGCTATGCCGCACTCCATTGATTGTTGCTTTGTCTCCGGGTCATAGAGATATAACCAGGTTTCGTCCATGGTCACCAATCGCGACAGCGCCGAAAAAGTTCCAGAAGTTGCTCAGACGACTGGCACCGTTGATGTTTTTTATCTGCGTTCAGGCATTTCGGGACCCACTTCGCGGAGAGCTTCCGCATGTCCAATTCTTAATGAATGATGGAACAAACCCCCTCACGTGAGATGCCCAGTTGCTCAACTATCAATTTAGCCGAAATCCGGCGGTCTTCCGAGATTATCTCGTGAATTTGATCAATAATCTCCGGGGTGGTCACTGTTAGGGGTCGTCCTGGACGAGGCGCATCACAGATGGAGAAATTACCACTTTAAACTGGGCCACCCTTTTTTTCACAGTGGCATACGATGGTGTATGTTCCCCTAATGTTTCTGTCAGAATGGCGTGAATTTCCTTCGGCGTCTTGACTTGCAGGAAACAAAAAAAGTGATGACAGTTCTCGTCTCCATGTTGTTGAAATCTCGCGCGTCGCCTGACAAGCTTAATTTCAGCCTCTGTAACACGAAAAGAGTTACAATTCGGCACATGAACAGATCCCTCTTTCCAACGACACTATCGATTCCGTCCTACGACATCGGGAAGTAGGTCGGGCTAAGGACTTATCAGCACCCCCTCGTATGACTACAAGTTAGGTAAAAATTGATTGCATAGGTACAACATGATCTTTACCCTTCCCTTCTATATATCGCTTAAACATTCGTTCCACATCCAAAAGAATGCATCTGATACTATCAACCCTAACATAATTTTGTAAAAGAAAAAATTCTTTGTCATGATGGCGTATGTGGGACTGTAGGTACAATTTCACCCAATTTTGGTCTCGACGCCAAGGGCCCTGCGGATTATTTGAATAGGCCGTTGGGTGTGCCCTATGGCCGGTCTGGGCGATGTGGATGAGAAAAAATGCCTTGACGTGCAATGGATCGAACCACAACTCATCGGTCGCTCCGGGTGTGTCGTATTCACTGTACCGACTAGATCGTCAGGCCTTCTTACAAAATCTCTGTACGTTCAAAACAAGGCAATATCATGTACAAGCGTTCATTTTCACGTAATATAAATGCTGAACTTCGGTCCAATAATCACGCATTGCTATCGTCTTGCGACCGACCAATTCGAGGAAGATTTAACGTGATTTTCCTGATTTCTAAAAACCCTGGTGTTAAAATCCAAGTTTGCTGTGGATAATTTTCATGTAGCTTTTTCAATATTAACATACAAACTCAGTCATTATACACAAAGGTGCTGTTAAATTTCTCACTTTCTGCACACCACGTCACAGACATCTTTTTGCCTTCTTCATTTTCAAAAGCTTTGCTTTCAAGTTTAACTACGTATATGAAAAGGATGAACAGACACTGCATAAAATGTTTAATCCCCAAGTTTTAAATTTTGTATAAATTTTCTCATAATAAATATAAAACTTTGCTAACCGTCAAGCAACTCGCTTCCTCTAATTCACTGAAGCGTTAAAAGAAACTCCCGGTGCATGTTCATATAATGAATCAGGCGATGTCACAGAAATTCAGAAGCCCAGTGAAATGTTGTTAGAAGACCAAACGTTCCAGCGCTAACAAAACGAGGTAGGAACACTTGCAATCCCCAGTCCACGACATCCAACCAGCAGCTCCCCGGAGCGCAGTAACCACTAATGTGTGGCCTCCGACAGAAGAAATACCGGTTAATGTTTCTTACGATCACACAAGAAGAAAATTCTATTTCTTCTTACTCCCTGCACCAATAACAACAGTTCATTCCATGTAATACAAGAAGTTATGGTCGAAACAATACGTGGCTAAGCCCGACAGTCTCGCACGATCCTCAGTTCCCATTTATATGACGTCATATATATATATATCGAACACCCCCCCCCTCGGTAATATTTTTGCTGAGTAATTGTTTCGACAAAGACCAGTATGAAATGTGTACTCCACAAGAGATACATTATATCTCAAATGCGTTTGTGTGAGTGTGTGTGTGTGTGTGAAAATGTAACATAAGTATGGAAAAATTACACAATTGGGCAGTAACGACGGCACTGTAGAAAGGTCGGTGGTCAACATCACCCCCCCCCCCAGTCACTTTATCACTGGACGAGAACCCTGGTACCTAGTTAATAGGCCACTGCCAGGATTCGAATCCGGACTGTCCATCCCGTAGCCCAGAGACTTTAGTACGTTATCCTTTCATTACAAGCACATAGCATTTCAACAACACCCGCTGTAGCAGAATCGTCCAAACGTTTTAGAAGCACTTTCGTCACAAAATATATAATTACAAGCTCAGTAACTCTGTGTCATTATTTACGTTGTGGCCGATCCCGGTGGCCGCGCGATCTACGGCGTAGGAGTGCAGCCGCTAATTTGCTGGGATTGCGGGTTCGAATATCCCCTGGGGCATGACTGTCTGTCTCTTGTGAATGTTGTGTGTCGTCAGTTAGAATTCTCTGCGACGGGCCGATTCCTCGTCCAGAGGATTCGCACCGATTGTGTGTGTGCGCGTGTTTGTGTATGTGTGTGTGTGAGAGAGAGAGAGAGAGAGAGAGATCAGGTGCAACAATAACCTTCTACACCTAAAATATATAGGAAGAAATGGTGAGACAAAGAAGAAAGAATAAAGTAATGTCTGCAATGCCAGAACCAGCCAGTGACTGGAGTCGTCAGGAATGTAATGCCGTGTAGCCTGGTAGCTATTCTCCAGTATTTTGAAAGGACCTGCTGCCATCTATATTCGGGATATAAGAAGCTGCATATTGGACGTTTCACCCAAACTTTGCTAGCAGACGACATGACGTAATGTTCCAGAAGACAGCAAGCCATCTTCATAGTAAGATATAGTCTACCTGTAACGTCCGACATCAGAGATGGCAAAAAAACTTTGCCGAAATGAGGGAAACCGGAAGGACATCTAGCGGGCAGTTGATGTTAGCGAGTCCTTCAGTCTAAATGTAGTGCAGGCTACAGTAATAGATTAAAAACGTCCAATGTTTACGTCAGAATTCGCCAGGTGTCCAAGTTCGTCACTGCTGCCAGTCTGAGTCAACCACTAGCACTGCCTCACACACGCGGACAGGTGCATTAGCTCCTTAGAGCGCGCTGAATTGTCCTTCACACGCGGATCGCACACTCACATATAGTACATTTAAAACGTACTGTCATTTATGTCGAATTGGCAACATCCTGCCAGTGCTTGGCACCAGCTGGCAGAAGTACAGACATGAGACCTAGGCACATGCCGGACAAATTTTTTGGATGGTGGAAACATTTATATCGCAGGTACGTGGGTGAAGGGGTATAAAATTTAAATCTGAAACAAATGTGTATTTGATGGACATTCTGTCCCTGAATTAATAAATGAGTGAATGAAAGAATTAGATAACGAACGATTTTGGGCAACTTCAGATTGACAAATGAAGTGTAGACATTCATGAGAACTTAGTAACGTAGCTTCAGGGCAGTTTTCGCGGGGGGAAAAAAAACACGTTTTGAAGGATCATACTCCGTTGGGCAGAATTATTCTTAACACAACAAGTCTTGGAAATTTTCTGTGATCTGAATATTAGATAAGGTAAAGTTTTCCCTTTACAGACCCGGTGTGGCCCAGAGGGTGGGTAGAGGTATAGCTCTACTCTTCCATGACCGCGGCACTAGAAGGGTGTGAGTGGTCAGCAGCACGCCCCGGCCGCACTTTACCTCGGGGAAAGACCCGGTACCCATTTTTCATGAGGCTGGGTGGGCCCCAGGGTCGGTCTGGACGGGCGGAAAATCTCGTCCCACCGGGATTCGATCCCGGACCGTCCAGCCCGTAGGCAGTCGCTATACCGACTGAGCTACCCGGCCCACTCCGAATATTAGATACAGTCTTTTAAAGACATCACTAACATTCTGGGCGAGATGGGTGCAGTCTACACCACATTTTTAAAGATATATTTTAATATTATCATCCCATCTCTGTTTATGTCTCCCTAGTGGCCTCCTCTCTTTAGGTTCTTCTACTGAAGTTGCATGTGTATCTCGTCTTTCCCATGCCTGCAGCATCCAGCTGATTTAATCACCTAAAAATATCTAGCAAGCATTACGAATTACTAAGTTATATATATATATATATATATGTGTGTGTGTGGTATATTAATGAAAGAGGCAAAGGTCACGCGGTAACATGCCATAAACGCACGAGGGGGAGGGGCGGCCAACTCCACGCCACGGCCGATTTACTACCGGTAAAGAGCCTCGGTACGCTTTGTACAGGGGGTTGTGTAGTCCCCAAGGCCGGTCTGGACGGGTATGGAGAAAAGAAAATCCCCTGTTCCCTCAGGGGCTCGAAACCCAAATCATCCAGCACGTAGCGAGTCGCTATACCGACTACGCAATACCGGCCCCGTATAAAGTTAATACGAGAGTATCTCTGAATAAGAAAATAAGTTTATATTTGTAGAAGACGGCATAGATAACAGAGGGTCTGTGTTGAATGTCAGGAATGCAGAGAGTCGAATTTTGTTCTACCTGAGATTTATGAGAAAGTATTTCTTGAATATTCGAGTAACTATTAGCTATTCAAGAAGGACTCTGACGAATGCAGTTGGTTAATAAACTAATAAACACTACCATAAAATTCTTCTTGAAATTAAGTAGCAGCCATACCTAATAGAATTTATTTTGAATCGGAAAATTACACCCTACTTGTAGGTCTCAGGATTCATTGTCGTGTCCAGCTGAAATAATTCCCTGCATGGTGGCACGGTGAAATACGTCCCGGCAGACCGCCTAGACTCCCTGCAGTGACAAATTGACTAACGGTTATCTCATCTTCACAGCGTTTCCCAGGACAACCTGTTGATACTGAGACCACAGACCCGCCGACACGACTGTTATATCGCCGCTTTATAGCGAACAGTGTCACTCTAGACCCTGGGTTCGGATCCAGCTCAGTGAACTCACGTTTATATACGTTCTTCTTCAGCATCGGCAATAATGCTCGCTACATTACAAGATTGCAGGTGGCTTCTAAAGAAGGTTCACGTACAAGTATGTGAATTTGCTACTTCCGCCCTTACGGTACATGTTTGAATATTCAACTTTTAGCACATAACGCACTACAGAGGGTTTATATTCATACACAATAATCTGAAGATAGAAAGCAATTAGACATTCTCCGTGCAGCTTCGTATAATATAGCTTCATGCTCACATCCATCTGCCTACAGCGTCCTTAAATCTTGTTCGTCAGTTTGCTTAACGATCCTGTATCACTTATCAAGCAGCATGAAATAAAATATGGCATAAGGAAGGTACTCGTGCCCTATCATAGAATTCTGTATGAAGAAGGGCAGAAAGCCAATAGCAACCTTAATCATAACAGACAACGGATGGATAGAATTCAAACAGGGTACGTCCAGCATGAAATTCATATGGCGGTAAAGTGTGTGGTTCAAAAGTACAAAGACCTCTTTAATACGGAACTGAGTACTGCTGTGCAGACGGCGTCATTGGTCTCCATGTGTCAATTTATGTCGTCCGCTCTACGGCGAGAAGTCCCGCGTTAACCCGGAAGTCTCGGGACTTAGTACTGCAGAGCGGAAGGTATCATGGTCTGCAATGTAGCTACAAGCGGGTTACGCTTGTAGATTTACCCTTTTACACGACAGGCTTACTCATCCTACAATACTTCACTTTGCTTCTGCAAACTTTGCCAAAATCTTCTGTCCAGTTTCGTGTTTTCTCTACACGAAGTGACCGACTTGAACACGCAGTGATGGGTTTCCTCTGTCAGTCCATAATATGCTAAAGAATGTGTTGAATTCGATATTCGGAATTTAAGTGAAATGCTGCCCTGCGAAGTTTTGGCCCGTGTCACTCGATAAAATCCCATATCGTACACGAAACTGAGATCGATGGATAAAAGCATAGCCACCTCAGAAAGCTTCACCGCATGCTACACAAAAAATGATTACGTAATATTAAACATAACAGCAAAGAGAAACAGCTAACACCGATAAATTTTTTCTTACAATATTTGTCGAAAATATTAACGTAATTTTAATGAAACACAGATAGAAAATAATTAAACAT
>Ga0123352_10001812_pt1 | contig 28997 bp, 24 predicted proteins | sample TergutLab28metaG_FD_89700 | JGI IMG/M metagenome (GOLD analysis project Ga0123352, IMG submission 89700) | Labiotermes labralis P1 segment gut microbial communities from Petit-Saut dam, French Guiana - Lab288 P1 | ecosystem: Host-associated > Arthropoda: Insects > Digestive system > Gut ... | reverse complement strand
TATCGATACTTCAATAGCCCTCCCTACGTTAAATGAAGATCTCTTGACGGTATCACGTTACTTGTGGAGTATGAAGTTGATGTAATCTAAGTCTCAGTGAGGGTAAGAGTGCAATAAATGCGAAATTATATTGTTGAAAGGATCGGTTTTCGGTTGGAAAATGCAGCCATCATGACGGTGGTTGCCTCCGTGCAGTCTGGTTGTCAAGAAATTAGGAAAAGCCCCCTAATTAGGGGGAGAAAAGTAGTATTCGGAGTGGTTTGTCCACATTATTATATAGGATCGGCGTTTGACTAGATTTTTGCCTCCATCTTCCAATTAGTTCCCGCAGTGCAGTCGGGTAATGTGCCCCCGTACAGTTTGGTACCGATACCTCCATCACCATCCCTACGCTAAATGAAGGTCCCATGACGCTTCCACGTAACTTCTGGAGAATGGAATAAGAGTGGTCTAAGTAGCAGTGAGTGCAGTATTACCCGGGAAGATTTAGCTCACATTATTAAAAGGATCGGATTTCGACTGAAATTTTTGCTGTCATCTCTAACGTAGTAAACGCCGTACAGTCTGGTAATGTGCCCCGTACAATTTGGTATCGATACCTCAATCGCCTTCCCTACGCTAAATGAAAATCACATGACGGTACCACGTGATTTGTGGAGTATGGAGCAAGAGTGATCTAGTCATAGTGGGTGCAAGAGTGCAATAAGAGCATTGTTTTATTATCGAAAAACATCGCATTTCTGCTGAAAAAATGCTTCCACCCTCAAGGTTGTTACCACCGAGCATTCTGGTAGTCAAGAAAAGGACAATATCTCCAAAGTTCGGGGGAGAAAAAGGAGTACGACGGGCTGTTTGTTCCGCATTATTAAAAAGTTTCGGCCTTCGACTAATTTTAAGCTGCCATCTTCAGCGTAGTTGCCCATGTGCTGTCTGGTAATGTGCCCCCATAGTTTGTTATTGATACCTCCATTATAGTCCCTACGCTAAGTGAAGATCACGTGACGGTATCACGTGGATTTAGGTTTATGGAGAAAGAGTGGACCAAGTCGAAGTGACTGTAAGAGTGACATAAGTGCATAATTATATTATGGAAAAAGATTCGTTTTCGCCTCGAGAAAAACGCTGGCATCATCATTGTTGTTGCTCCCGTGTGGACTCGTAGTCTAGAAATGGGCAAAAGTCCCCAAATTCGGGAGAAAAATTAGTACCCTGGGGGTTTGGTCCACATTATTAAAAGGGATCGGTTTCCGACTGAATTTTTTGCAGCCATCTTCAGTGCTTCGCCCGCCGTGCAGTCTACTAATGGTGCCTCAGTACAGTTTTAGTTTCGACACCTCCATTGCCCTCCGTTCGCTAAATGAGGATCACGTGATGGTATCACGTGACTTGTGGATTATGGAGTAAGCGTGGTCTAAGTAGCAGTGAATGCAAATGTGCATAATGTGCATAATTATATTATCGAAGAGGATCTGTTTTCGGCTAGACTAAATGCTGCTTAATCAGGGTGTTTGCCCCGTGCAGTCTGGTAGTCAAGAAATGGACAAAAGCCCACAAATTCAGGGAGAAATAGTAGTTCTCGAGGCGGTCTGTTCCACATCATTAAAAAGGAACAGATTAGGACTAGATATTTTGCTGCCATTTTCAGGGTATTTGTCGCAGTGCAGTCTGGTAATGTGTCCCCGTAAAGTTTGGTATCAATACGCCCATCATCCTCCCTACGCTAAATGAGGATCACTTGACGGTATCACGTGTCTTTTGGAGTATGCAGCAAGAGTGGTCGAAGTCGCAGTGCTTGCGAGAGCACATGAAGTTCAAAATTATAATATCGAAAATTATTGTTTTCGGCTGGAAAAAAGCTCCCATTTTCAGGGTGGTTGCCCGGTGCAGTCTGGGAGTCAAGAAACGGGCAAAACCCCGAAAATTCGCGGTATAAATGTGTAGTACTAGGGGCGGTTTGTCCACATTATTAAAAAAGATCGCCTTTCGACTAGATTGTTCGCTATCATCTTCGGGGTAATTGTTGCCGTGCGGTCTGGTAATGTGTCTTCGTACAGTTTGGTATCGATAATTCCATCGCCCTCCATACATTAATTAAGGTCTCTTGACGGTCTCCTGAAGTGTGGAGTGTAGAGCAAGAGTAGTCTAATTCGCAGTCAGTCCAAGACTTATATAATTGCATAGTTAATATATCGAAAGGGATCGAGGCGGTTTATTGCACATTATTAAAAAGAATCGGGTTTCGACCAAATTTTTCCTGCCATATTCAGGGTTGTTGGCGCCGTGCAGTCTAGCAATGTGCCCCGTACAGTATTGTATCGATATCTCAATATGCCTCCCTACGCTAAATGAAGATCACGTGAGGTATCCGGTGATTTGTGAAGTATGGAGCAAGAGTGGTCTAAGACGCAGAGAGTGCAAAAGTTCAATAAGTGCATAATCCCATTAAGGAAAAGGATCGGTGTTCGGCTGGAAAAAATGGTGCCGTGATCAGGGTGGTTGCTACCGTGCAGTTTCGTAGTTAAGAAATGGACAAAAGCCCCCAAATTCGGGGGAGAAAAATTAGTACGCTGGGCGATTTGGCTCACATATTAAAAAGGATCGGGTTTGGACTAGATTTTTTGTAGCCATCTTCAGGGTAGTTGCCGCCGTACAGTCTCGTAACGCGCCACCGTACGGTTTGGTATCGATACCTCCGCCGCCCACTCTACGCTAAGTGAAGATCACGTAACAGTATCACTTGACTTGTGGAGCATGGAACAAGAGTGGTCTAAGTTGCAGTGAGTTCAGTAGTACCCGGGAGGGTTTGGTCCACATTATTAAGAAGGATCGGGTTTCGAATAGATTTTTCGCTGCTATCTTGAGGGTACTTGGCGCCGTGCAGGATTGTAATGTGCCACCGTACAGATTGGTATCGATACTTCCATCGCCCTCCCTACGCTAAATGAAGATCTCGAGACCGTATCACGTAACTTGTGGAGTATGGAATAAGAGAGGTCTATGTCGAGTGAGTGCAAGAGTACAATAAGTGGTTAGTTATATTATCGAAAAGGATTGGTTTTCGGCTGGAAAAAATGGTGCCATCATCAAGGTGGGTACCCCTGGCAGTTCGGTAGTCAAGAAATTGCCAAAAGTCACCAAATTCGTGGGAGAAATAGTTGTACCCGGGGCGATTTGGTCCACAAATTAAAAAGGATTGGCTTTCGATTAGATTTTTTGCTGCCATATTCAGGGTATTTGCCGGCTTGCAGTCTCGTAATGTGCCCCCGATCAGTTTAAGATCGACGTCTCCAACGCCCTCCCTACGCTAAATGAATATTACGTAACGGTATCACGTGACTTGTGGAGTATGGAGCAAGAGTGGTCTAAGTCGCAGTTAGTGCAAGAGTGCAATCGAAAAGAATCGGTTTCCAGCGGAAGAAAATGCTGCCATCAACAGGGTGGCCGTCCTCGAGCACTCTGGTGATAAAGTAATTGGCAAAAGGCTCCAAATTCGGTGGTGAATAGTAGTACGCGGAGCGGTTTGGCCACATTATTAAAAGGATCGGCTTACGTACAAATTTTTGCGGCCATCTTCAGTGCAGTTGGTGCCGTGCAGTCTGGTAGTGTGCACCCGTACAGTTTGGTGTCGATACCTTAATCACACTCCTTACACTAAATAAAAATCTCTTGACGGTGTCACGTGACTTGTGGCGTGTTGAATAAGAGTGGTCTATGTCGCAGTGAGTGCAAGAGTGCAATAATAGCATAATTATATTATCGAAAAGAATCGGTTTTCGGCTGAAATAAATGTTGACAACATAAGGGTGGTTCACCTGTGCACTCTGGTAGTCAAGAAATGGGCAAAACCACAAAATTCAGAGGGTTCGAATGTAGTATCCGGGGCGGTCTGGTCCGCATTATTTAAAATGAATCGTTTTCGACTAGATTTTTGGCTGCGATCTTCGGTGTAGTTGCCGCCGTGCAGTCTGCTAATGGGCCCTCTTCACTTTGGAATCGATACCTCTATCGCCCTCCCTAAATAGAATGAAGATCTCTTGACGGTATCACTTGACTTGTGGAGTATGGATCAAAAGTCGTCTAAGTTGCAGTGAGAGCCAAAGCGCAATAAGTGCGTTATTTATTATTGAAATGAAGCCATCGTCAGGGTGTTTGCCCTCGTGCATTCTGGTAGACTAATAAATTACAAAAGCCCCAAAATTCGGGGTGGAAAAAGTAATACCCGGGGCGGTTTTTTGCTACCATCTTCAATGTAATTACAAACGTGCAGCCATGTAATGTGCCCCCGTACATTTGGTATTGATACCTCCATCGCCCTCCCTACGCTAACTGAATGGCTCGAGACTGTACCCATTGACTTCTGGAGTATGTAGCAAGTGTGGTCTAAGACGCAGTGAGTGCAGGGGTAGTACCTGGGAAGGTTTGGTCAACATTATTAAAAGGAGCGGCATTCGACTAGATTTTTTGCTTCCTTCTTCAGGGTACTTAACGCCGTGCAGTCTGGTAATGTGCCACGTACAATTTGGTATCGATCCTTCTATCGCCTTCCCCACGCTAAATGAAAATCACGTGACGGTATCATGTGATTTGTGGAATATGGGGCGAGAGTCATCTAAGTCTCAGTAAGTACAAGACTGCAATAAGAACATAGTTATGTTATCGAAAAGGATCTGTTTTCCGTTGAAAAAATGATGCCAACATCAAAGTGGTTGCCCCCGTGCAGTCTGGTGGTCAAGAAATGGACAAAAGCCCCCAATTCGGGGCAGAAAACGTAGTACCCTGGGCTGTTTGTGCCACATTATTAAAATGGTTCGGTTTCGATAATTTTTTACGGCCATCTTCAGGGTATTTGCTCACGTTCTGTCTGGTAATGTGCCCCGGTACAGTTTGGTATCGTTACCTCTATCGACCCCTACGATAAATGAAATTCACTTTACAGTAATAGGAAACTTGTGGAGTATGGAGGAAGTGTAGTCTAAGTCGCAGTGAGTGCAAGTGTGCAATAAGTGCAAAATTATATTATCGAAAAGTTTTGGTTTTCCGTTGAAAAAATGCTCCCATCAACAGGGTGGTTGCCCTCGAGCATTCTGGTAGTCACGAAATGGGCAAAAGACCGCAAATTCAGGCTAGAAAAATGTTGTACCTGGGGCGGCTTGGTCCGCATTATTCAAAAGGATCAGTTTCCGAATAAATTTTCTGCTGCCACCTTCAGGTACTTACCGCCGTGCCGCCTGGTAATATCCCCACTTTCAGTTTGGTATCGATAACTCCATCGCCCTCCATAAACTAATTAGGATCTCTTGACGGTATCACGTGTCTTGTGGAGTGAGGAGCAAGAGTCGTATAAATCGTAGTGTGTGCAAGAGTGCAATAATTGCATAATTATTATATCGAAAGGGATCGGATTTCGGATGAAAAAATGCTACCATCATGACGGAGTTTGCCCCCGTGCAGTATGGTAGTCAAGAAATGAGTAAAATCCCCCAAATTCGGGGTAGTAAAGAAGTACCTGCGTCGGCTTATTTCACATTATTATAAAGGGTGAGTTTTCGATTAGATTTTTACTGCCATCTTCAGGGTAGTTCCGCCGTGCAGTCTGGTAATGAGCCTCGTAAAGTTTGGTATCGATACCTCCATCGCCCTAGCTACGATAACGAACATCACGTGACGGTATCACGTGACTTGTGGAGTATGGATGAAGTGTGTTCCAAGTCGCAGACAGTTTAGTGGTAATACTCAGGGAGGTTTGGTCCACATTATTAAAAAGAATCGGCTTTCGAATAGATTATCTGCTGCTATCTTCAAGGTAGTTGCCGCAATGCAGTATGGTAATGTGACACCGTACAGTTTGGTATCGATCCACCATCGCCCTCCCTACGCCAAATGAAAATCACGTGACGGCATTGCTTGAGTTTTGAAGTATGGAGCAACAGTGGTCTCATTCGCAGTGAGTCGAGTAGAAGTGTCCGGGGCTCTTTGGTACACATTATTAAGAAGGATCAGCTTACGACCAGATAATTTGATGCCATCGTCAGGGTAATTCCCGCCGTGCAGTCTGGTAAAGTGCCCCCGTACAGTTTGGTATCCATACCTCCATCGCCCTTCCTTGGCCAAATGAAGATCACGTGACGGTATCACGAGACTTGTGGAGTATTGAGAAAGAGTGTTCTAGGTCTCAATGAGTGCAGTAGCAGTACCCGAGAAAGTTTGATCCACTTTATTAATAAGGAGCGGCTTTCGACTATTTTTTGCAGCCATCTTCAGGGTATTTGCCGCCGTGCAGTTTGGTAATGTGACATCTTAAAATTTGGCATCGATATCTCAATCGCCCTCCCTACGATGAATGAAGATCACTTGACGGTATCACGTAACTTGTAGAGTATGGTACAAGAATGGTCTAAGTCGCAGTGAGTGATAGAGTGCATTAAGTGCGTAATTATATTATCGACAAGAGTCGGTTTTCGGCTGGACAAAATGCTACCATCATAAGGTTTTCAGTCCTCCAGCATTCTTGTAGTCAAAAAATGGGCAAAAGCTCCCTAATTCGGTGGAGAAATAGTACAATGCGGGGCGGTTTGATCCACATTATTAAAAAGTTTTGGCTTTCGTCCAAATTTATGCTGCCATCTTGAGGGTAGTTGCCGTCGTGCAGTCTGGAAATGTGCCCTCGAACAGTTTAGTATCGATACCTCCATCGCCCTCCCATCGCTAAATAATGTTTCGTGAAAGCATTACGTGATCTTTGGAGTATGGAGCAAGAGTGGTCTAAGTCGCTGCGAATGCAAGAGTGGAATAAGTGCATCATTATATTATGGCAAAGAATCCGATTTCGGCTGGAAGAAAGCTACCATCATCTGGGTGGTTGCCCCCGTGCAGTCTGGTATTCAAGTAATTGGCAAAAGCCACTAAATTCGGGGGAGAAAAGGTAGTACCCGGAGCGATTTGGTCCACATTATTATAATGGATTGTCTTTCGCCTAGATTTTATGCTGCCATATTCAGTGTAGTTGCCGCCTTGTGAGTGCAAGAGTGCAATATGAGCATAATTATATTATCGGAAAGGATCAATTTTCGGCTTGAAATTACCGAAACTAATAGATTTCCGGGGAAAATTGCTACCATCATCGTGGTGTTTGCTACCGTGTAATCTTCTAGTCAAGAAATGGGCAAAAGCCACGAAATTCGGGGGAGTTAAAGTAGTATTCAGGGCGGTTTGGTGCACATTACTATAAGGGATCAGTTTTCCACTAGACTATTTGTTGCCATCCTTAGGTTAGTTACCGACGAGCAGTCTTGTAATGTACCCTCGTACATTTTGGTATCGATACCTACAACGACCTCCTTACGTTAATGAAGATATCGTGACGTTATCACGTGACTTGTGGAGTATGGAGCAAGAGTGGTCTAAGTCGCAGTGAGTTCAATGGTGCAATATGAGCATAATTATATTATCGGAAAGGATCAATTTTCGGCTGGGAAAATTGCTGACATCATCAGGGTGGTTTCCCCGTGATGTCTGGTAATCAAGAAATGGGAAGAAACCACAAATTCAGGTGTGAAAAAACAGTACTAGTGGCGGTATATTCTATATATATAAAAAGTTTCGTTTTTTTACTACATTTTTGCTGCCATCTTCAGGTTAGTTGCCGCCGTGCAGAATGGTAATATGCCCCGTACAGTTTGGTATCAAAAACTCCATCGCCCTCCCTTCTCTAAATGAAGATCACGTGTCTCTATCACGTGACTTGTGTATGGAGCAAGAGTGGTCTACGTCGCTCTGAGTGCCGGAGTGCAATAAGTGTATAATTATATAGTCGAAATGGATCGGGTTTCTTCTTGAAAAGATGCTGCAATCATCAGGGTGGTTGCGCCAGTGCAGTCTGGTAGTTAAGAAATGGGCAAAAGCCCCAAATTCGTGGGAGAAAAAGTAGTAACTGGGGCATTTAAGTCCACATTATTAAAAAGGATCGGCCTTTGACTAGATTTTTTGCTGCCAACTTCAAGATAGTTGCCACCGTGCAGTCTGGTAATGTGTCCCCTACACTTTGGTATCGATACCTCTATCGCCCTAAGTTAAATGAAGATCTCTTGACGGTATCACTTGACTTGTGGAGTATGGATAAAAAGTCGTCTATGTCGCAGTGAGGGCAAGAGTGTAATCAGTGCATAATTTATTATACAAAAGTATCGATTTTCGGCTCGATAAATGCTGCCATCATCAGGATGTTTGCTCCCGTGCAGTCTGGTAGAAAAGAAATTTGAAAAGCCACAAAATTCGGGGGAGAAAAGTACCCGGGGCGGTTTGGTCCACATTATTCAAAAGGATCGCTTTTACTAGATTTTTTGCTGCCAATCTCAGTGTAGTTGCCAACGTGCAGCCAGATAATGTGCCCCCGTACATTTGGTATTGATACCTCCATCGCCCTCCCTACGCTACATGAAGGGCACGTGAATATATCCAGTGACTTCTGGAGTATGTAGCAAGTGTGCTCTAAGTCGCAGTCAATGCAAGGGTACTACCCGGGAAGGTGTGGACAACATTATTAAAAGGATCGGCTTTCGACTAGATTTTTTGCTGCGTTCTTCAGGATAGTTAATGCCTTATTCTGGTAATGAGCCTTGTACAATTAGGTATCGATACCTCCATTTCCTTCCCTACACTAAATTATAATCACGTGAAGGTATCTTGTGATTTGTGGGGTATGGAGCAAGAGTCGTCTAAGTCGCAGTAAGTGCAAGAATGCTATAAGAGCATAGTTATATTATCGAAAAGGTTCGGTTTTCGGCTGAAAAGATGCTCTCACCATCAAGGTGGTTGCCCCCGTTCAGTCTGGTAGTTAAGAAATTGACAAAAGGCCCAATTCGGGGCAGAAAAAGTAGTACTCCGAGCTGTTTGGGCCACATTATTTAATTGGTTCGGTTTCGATTATTTTTTTTGCGTCCATCTTCAGAGTAGTTGCACACGAGCTGTCTGGTAATGTGCCCCGGTACAGTTTGGTGTCGATACCTCCATCGACACTTACGATAAATGAAATTAACGTTACGGTATCAGGAAACTTGTGGAGTGTGGAGCAACAGTCTATGTCGCAGTGAGTGCAAGAGTGCAATAAGGGCATGATTATATTATCGAATATTTTCGGTTTTCGGCTGAAAAAATGTTGCAATCAAGAGGGTGGTGCCCTCGAGCAGCCTGGGAGTCAATAAATGGGCAAAAGCCCGCAAATTCAGGGGAGAAATAACTAGTAACGGGAACAGCTTGGTCTACATTATTAATAATGATCAGCTTTGGATTAAATTTATTCTTGCCATTTTCAGGAAATTTCCGCCGTGACGTCTGGTAATATGCCCTTGTACTGTTTGGTATCGATACCTCTCTCGCCCTCCCCACGCTAAATGAAGGATAATTGACTATACCCAGTGACTTCTGGAGTATGGAGCAAGGGTGGTCTAAGTCGCGTTGATTGCAACGGTAGTACCCGAAAAGGTTTGCCCACATATTCGGGGGAGAAAGAGTAGTACCCGGGGCAGTTTGGTCCGCATTATTAAAAAGGATCGGTTTTAGACAGTATATTTTCTGCCTTCTTCAGGATATTTGCCTCAGTGCCGTCTGGCAATGTGCCCCGTACAGTTTGGTATCGATGCCTCCATCGCCCACCCTACGTTAAAAGATGATTACGTGCCTGTATCACGTGAATTGTGGAGTACGGATCGAAGAGTGGTCTAAGTCGCAGTGAGTGCACTAGTAGTACCCGGGGCAGTCTGGTCCACATTAAAAAGGACCGGACTTCGACTAGATTTTTGCTGACATCTTCATGGTTGCTGCCGCAGTGCAATCAGGTAATGTGGCCTCATACAGTTTGGTATCTATACTTCCATCGAACTACCATCGCTAAATGAAGGTCACGTGACGGTATCACGTGACTTGTGGAATATGAAGCAAAAGTGGTCTAAGTCGCTATGAGTGCAAGAGTGCAATAAGTGCATAATTATAATATCGAAAATGAAGTTTTCTGCTGGAAAAAGTGCTGCTATCATCAGGGTGTTTGCCCCGTTCAGTCTGGTAATCAATAAAAGGGCAAAAGCCCCCAAAGTAGGGCAGAAAAAGTAGTACATAGGGCGATTTGGTCTACAATATTAAAAAGGATCGGTTTCAACAAAATATTTTCCTGCCTTCTTCAGTGTAGTTTCCGCCGTGCAGTCTGCTAATGTGCCCATGATTGATTTCGATAGCTCCATCGCCCTCCGTACTCTAAATGATAATCTCTTTACTCTATCACGAAACTTGTGGGGTATGGAACAAAGTTGTCTAAGTCGCAGTGAGTGCAAGAGAGCAATAAGTGCATAAATATATTATCAAGGACAATCGGTTTTCGGCTGGAAAAAATGCTGCAATTATCGGGGTGGTTGCCCCGTGCAGTCTGGTAGTCAAGAAAATGGCAAAAGCCCCCAAATTCGGGAGCGAAAAGCAGTACCCGCTGCAGTGAAGTCCACATTATTATAAAGGATCGGCTTTCAACTAGATTTTTTGCTATCAATTTCAATGTATTTGTCGCCCCATCGAATTTGGTATTAATACTTCCATCGCCCTCCCTTCGCTAAATAAAGATCTCTTGAAGGTATCACGTTACTTGTGGAGTATGGAGCAAGAGTTTTCTAAGTGTGTCCATGAGTGCAAGATGTGCATAATCATATTATCGAAAAGAATCGGTTTTCGGCTGGAAGAAATGCTGCCATCATCCGGGTGGTTGCTTCCGTGCAATCTGGTAGTCACTAAATGGGCAAAAGACTTCTAATTCGGGGTAGATATATTAGTAGACGGGGCGGTTTGATTAACGTTATTGAAAACCTACGGCTTCCGACAAACTATTTTGCTGCCATCTTCAGTATAATTGCCGCAACGTAGTCTTGTAATGTGACTCAGTGCAGATTCGTATTGATACCTCCATCAACCTCCCTACGCTAAAGAAGTTCACGTCACTATCACGTGTACTCTGGAGTGTGGTGCAAGAGTGGTCTAAGTCGCGGTGAGTCCAAGTGTGCAATAAGTGTATAATTATATTATCAAAAATGAACGCTTTTCGGCCGAAAAAATACTGCCATCATCAGGGTGTTTGCCCTCGAGCAGTCATGTAATGAAGAAATGGGGAAAAGCCCCCAAATTCGGGGGAAAATGCTGTAACAGGGGCGATTTATTCCACATTATTAAAAACGATCGGCTTTACACTAGAATTTTTTCTGCCATCTTCAGGGTAGTTTCCACCTTGCGAACTGATAATATGCTCCCGTACAGTTTGGTATCGATATTTCCTTCGCTCTCCATAAGCTAAATGAAGATCACGTGACAGTATCACGTGACTTGGGGAGTTTGGAACAAGTGTGGTCTATGTAGCTTTGAGTGCATAATTATATAATCAAAAAGTATCAGTTTTCTGCTGGGAAGCTTGCTGCCATCATAAGGGTTGTTGTCCCCGTGCAGTCTGGTATTCAAGAAATTGAAAAAAAAACCCAAATTGGGGGGGGAGAAATATAGTACCAAGGCGGTTTGGTCTACATTTTAAAAAATGACCAGCTTTCGGCCAGATTTTATTCTGCCATCTTCAGATTATTTAACGCCGTGCATTCTGGTAATGAGACCCGTTCAGTTCGGTTTCCATACCTCAGTCGCCCACCCTACGTTAAATAAAGTATACGTGACGGTATCACGTGTCTTTTGGAGTATTGGGCAAGCGTGTTTTCAGTCGCATTGAGTGCAAGAATACAATAAGTGCATATTTATATTATACAAGAGGATCGGTTTTCGCCTAGAAAAAATGGAGCCATTATCACGGTGGTTCTCCCCGTGTAGGCTAGTATTCTAGAAATGTGCAACAGACCCAAAATTGGGGTTAGAAAAAGTAGTACACGGGGCGGTTTGGTCCACATTATTAGAAACTATGGGCATTAGAGTATATATCATCTTCAGCTATTTTCCACTGTGCAGTCTGGTAATGTGCCACCGTATAAATTGGTATCGATAACTCCACCTTCCTTGCTACGCTAAATTAATATCACGTGACTTGTGGTGTATGGAGGAAGAGTAGTCTAAGTCCCATTGAGTGCAGCAGTAGTATACGGGGCGGTTTTGTCCACATTATTAATATGTTTCGGTTTCGACAAGATCTTTTGCTTCAATCTCAGGGTAATTGCCGCCGTGCAGTCTCGTAATGTGCACTCATATAATTTTATATCGATACTTCCATCGCCCTCCCTACGTTACGTAAATATCAAGTGACAGTCACGTAAATTGTGGAGTATGGTGCAGTAGTGGTCTAATTCGCAGTGAGTGTAAGAGTGCAATAATTGCATAATTATATTATCGCAAAGAATCGGTGTTCGTCTGAAAAAAATTCTGGCATCATCAGGGTGGTTGCCCCCGTGTAGTCTGGTAGTGAAGAAATGGGCAAAAGGCCCCAAATTTGGAGGAGAAAAAGTAGTGCCCGGGGCTGTATAGTTCCCATTATTAAAAAGGTTCGGGTTTTGACTACATTGTTTACTGCCATCTTCATGGTATTTATCGCTGTGGAGTCTGGTATTCCGACCCCGTAATTTGGTATCGTTTCCTCCATCGCCCTCCCTACGCTAAATAAAAATCATGTAACAGTATAACTTGCCTTGAGGAGTATGGAGTAATCGTGGTCTAAGTAGCAGTGAGTGCAAGAGTGCAATAAGGGCTTAAATATATTATCAAACAGGATCGGTTTTCGCTGGAAAATGTGCTGCCATCGTCATTTTTCGTTGTCAATTTCAGTGTAGTTGCCGCCGTGCAGTTTGGTAATGTGCCCCCGTACAGTTTGGTATCGATAACTTCATCGCCCTCCCTACCCTAAATTAAGATCACGTAACAGTATCACGTGACTTCTGGAGTATGGAGGAAGCGTCGTGTAAGTCGCAGTGAGATGAAGAGTGCAATAAGTGCATAAATATATTATCGAAAAGGATCGGTCTTCGGTTGGAAATGTGCAGCAATCATCATGTTGTTTGCCCCCGTGCAGTCAGGTAGTCAAGAAATGGGCAAAAGCCCCAAAATTCGTGTGAGAAAATATAGTGCCCTGGGTAGTATGGTGTGCATAATAAAAAAGTGTCGTTTTTCGACTAGATTTTTTGCTGCCATCCCCAGGGTTCTTGCCGCCATGCAGACTGGTAATGTGCGCCCGTACAGTGGTATCGATACATCCATCGCCCTCCCTACGCTAAATGAAGACCAAGAGACGGAATCACGTTACTTGTGGAGTATGGAGCAAGAGTGGTCTAATTCGCAGTGAGTGGAAGAATGCAATAAGTGGATATTTACATTAATGAAAAGGATCGCTTTTCGGCTGGAAAAAATGCTGCCATAATCAGTGCGTTTGCCCCCGTGAAGTCTGGTAGTTAAGAAATGAGTAAAAGCCCCCAAATTCGGGGGAGAAAAAATCCGCCGTGCAGTTTGGTAGTGTTCCCCAGTACAGTATTTTAATCAAAAAAATGAGCAAAAGCCGCCAAATTCTGAACTAAAAAGCCGCCTGCAGTCTCGTAATGAGGCCCCGTACATTCTGGTAGAGGTATCTCCATCGCCTCTACGGTAAATGAAGACCACGTGACCAGACGACGTGAAGAGTAGTAATGAGTACAAGATTGTAATGAGTGCAACAATTGGTATAAGTGCAGAGTTTTGAGAATGGAGGGCAGCGCGCCGCCTTTAAATAGATTTGGAGTTTGTGGTGGGCCATTTTAAATTCGCCATTGTCCAAAATGGCTACCAGTACGCTAACTTTAAATCAAGTCAAGCTTTAAAGTCTGCCAACGTCCCCTCTAGAGGCCAAGTATAGTAAGATGTACTCGTTACTAAGCAATAGTAATTAAAGCATAGGTTATGTGCGAAGTGGTACCTCCGTAGTCACACCTTCGGGCAGCTGCCGTTTAGCTTGGTATCGTGGTCGCGAGTAGGATAGGATATATTTGAATCTAACCATAGTTTAATGTCTGCCAGCGCCCCTTTAGAGACGAAGAATAGAGTGCGAGATGGTGTTATGCCTCCGTGAGGATGGGTGAATGAATGTAATAATAGTAAGACGTACTCGTTCTTGAGCTATATTAATAAAAGTATGGGTTATTTGTGAGGTGGTCCCTACGTAGTCACCCATACGGGCAGCCGCCGTTCAGCTTGGTATCGTGGTCGGGAGTAGGATAGATGATCACCCCTGCGTATCCACACATGGCGTAAGCTGATGCTAGCACAACTCCACACGCTCGTGCAGGCTCTGAAAATTTCCAATCCGAGCTGCTGAGTAAGTACTTGTATTCGTATCACCAGTCTCAAAGTGGTGACGCAATCGGAGATATAATCGTAAAAACAAGTACACTCACAAAGGAGATATGGGTAGGACAGTTTTGCATTCAGGAAATGTAGGTATACAGTTTGTGGAACGTGTAACTAAGCAATGTATGTAAGTGCAAAAAGGGATTATTCGAATTTAAATCATTCGATATGTGTTGCAATGCATGCAACGAAAGCGGTAAAATGTTTTTGAAAACTATCGCTTGAGCTGCAAAGTAAGTACGTGATTTGTGTGTTGACCAGTGTGCACTATCGATATGCTGATGCATTTGAAGCTATTAGTGTAAGAAAGGTGATAAATACATTTGGCACGGTCAATATAGAGTACGGAGTTGCATTCACTATATAGAGGTACACTCGTTATTGGAACTTGTCTCGAAGCTCACCACGGCAGTGGAAGAAGGGAATAATCGACACGCGTAATGAAGATTAAGCTATATAAAATGTAAGTGATACGAATGGTAGCCATCTCTGTAAGGAAGATCTCCGGCCTGCATATCGACCGGCCTGGTGTGGTAAGTGCATCTGCTTTGTTTGATACGTAACAGTACTGTCGTACCCAATAGTAGGAGAGAGTAACTTTTGTATCAGATTAAAAAAGTTGCACTTACCTGTGCGAATACGCGTCTGAAGACGGTGTTGCTTGGTAAAAATGTTTTATTGATATGTTTTTAATAATATTACAGATAATAGAGCTTGCTGTCTCTCTCTCTCGTTCTTTCAGACGATTAAGCGAAATACAATCTTTTCCCTTTGTCATGTATGCACGGTAGAAAGCACATTTAATTGGTTCTGCAATGCAACACAAGACAAAGGCATGGTTAGCAGCATGACGAAGAGAGAGAAGCAAGCTTTATCCTATCCCCGTAGTTTGCTTCTCACTTCATCGTAGATGCTAACCGCGCCTGATATGTTTGAGCACCAAATCTGATATAAGCATTTTGCAGTCCATCTCACACACGTCTACGTCGAAGAGGTGCAGCGAAGGTGTTTCGACTCGCCCGTCTAGGATCCAGGTGCCATTTCCGTTTGCAGGATAGGTGCAATATCTTGTGGTATTGACATTTTTTAAATAATATTACAGATTACATAGCTTGCTGTCTCCCTTTATCTCCTTTCACACGAGGAAGCGAAGTATTATCTTGCCCCTTCGTCATGTAAGCATAACCAGAAAATAACTTTCTACCATGCGTACATGACAAAGGAAAAATACAATGTTTCGTTTCAGGTGACGCGTGTCCAGCTGCCAGCTATTTGCAGCCAATCTCACACACACATGTCTGGAGGTGTAGTGAAGGTGTTTCGAATCGCCCATCCAAGATCCAGCAGCAATCTGCCGTTTGCAGTGTAGATATATTTGTTGTATTTAGTGCACATACCTTTCTGGCAATGTTAGCAGGAAGGTTTATTCCCATGTAACATGCCTCCATAGACGCTAACAATGTTTCAAAGTTGAGTGCACCAAATCTGATAAATACACTTGCAGCCCATCATACATAAGCACGTTTCTACGTGGAAGAGGTGTCGGAAAGGAGTTGACTGTCCTGTGACTGTACAGGAGTAGCAGCAGTTTCAGAAAACAGGTTAGTGCATCATGATGTACACAACTCCAACATCCGCGTTTGAAGTCTTCTCCCTCGATATAACGAACGACATCCGCGTATGAATTCTTTTCCCTTGTTATAACGAATGTAGACGTAATACGGAAACCAGAGTGCGTGCTCCATCCATGCGTCATTTGTGGAACGCCAATTTTTTAGCCTTCCACCACAGTGAAAGCATATTGTCCCATCACCGACCTGTAAGTAAAGTGTCCTATGCAGACGGGAAGATAGTGATTTTACTACTGATACAGAGATAGTGGTGACTTATATACATGTGTAGTAGAAACCCGCAGCACTCAAAGATTCGGGACAAGGATTCATACCGTGACGCCAATTCACATATGACCTCAATCGTGAATCTTTGGTATAGTAGAATAAATACTTAGGTCCCTTCCAGTTAATCGTGGCACTCTGTAATGGGCTGCTTCGCTCCGGACTGGAATTAGGTCTGTATTTCATTGTAGTCGGTTCGAAATGAAAGTATGTTTCACACGTCGTGCGAATAAAAAGTGACACAGTATTTAACTGGTAGTAAGAAGTTTATTTCCGAACATATGTTTACAAACGGTTAAACAATAATAAGTAATTAGTATAGTTGTGCGAATAAGAATGCTTTTCACAATATCGTTTTGAGTTCTTCAAACAACTGTGGATACAGAATGTGCTTACTGTCGTTAGGTGGAGGTTCGATAAAATTAACCGAAGTATATGCCGTAGTCGTATATGCCACGACGTCGGGCAGAGAAAGAGTGAACGCATTCAGTTGATTTTGGATGACGTGAAACATCATCGAGAGATACGTAGGTCGACGAGTCTTAGGCTGATGTACTATTTATCTAGATACAATCCGACGCCTCTGTACCTTCCCGTCGTGTTCAGTCAGAAGTTGCCCTCCTTCCACCCGTACTGCTTGAAGCCGCACATGGACTCGCATATCTTAGGCAGACTATCCGCCATTTTGTTGAACTGCTGATCATCGAGAATCAGGATGGTAGACATTTTCTTATTTACGGATCTCAATTCCACGAAGGATCGGTTATCTGGAGCTGGGTAGACACCGACGGAGACGTATTTGGTTCTGTCATCGTCTATGAAAAAGAGGCGGCGCAGTAGGACCCTTTTCGGAACAAATAGCAGATGGACAGCCGCGGTGTAGAATTGGCAGGTGTCGAACTCTGGTGGCCTGACGAGTTTAGGCTGCGTAGCCGAAGGCGTTTCATCTACACCGACGTCGTATAGCAAGTCATCGTCGAAGACTGAGGGCAGCCTATCACTCGCTCCCGTTTCTAAATCGCTGAAAAAAATTGGACGTATGACGTGTCATGTCATTAGGACATTGTACATACGATTTCGTCTGCAGGTGGAACATCAACCAATCGTAGAGGTAATGCGCGGTTTTGGTTGAGCAACTGACATTTGGAAATTTCTGACAAGGCAGGCTGCACCAGCGTTTATAATTGAGGATGCGGGTTGAGGACAGTTGAAATCCTGCAGGTTAAGAATCGGGTGACCCAGTATTTCGGTGAGAAATTTGCATTTCGTGTTGCCATTACTGTAGAGGTGAGCAAACCCGCTACCGCCTAGCTCACGACCGTGTACAGATCATTGTAGGCTATGTGCCCGTCCTCCCAATTCAGCCCGTTTTCATCGTAGCCGTGTGACGTCATGCTAACGGGGCTCCTGAAACGGAACGAGTCCTGCAAGTTTTTGGCGGCCACAGAGAGTTCCTTGACCACTATCTCATTCTGGCGCCCTTTCAAAAATTCGAAATCTATTACAGCCTCCATATCGGAGGTCGACATAGCTGAGAATGACGAAACTGAGTCAAATACCAAACCGTTATAATAATCTGGAACTGCATTGTCAGCCGCTAACACGCCGCCGCGGCGACCCGAATTCGGAAGCGAATGCTCGGACGATCTGTCGGTCTGCTGACGAAGCACCGTCCAATCGCACGACGAATTGTTTGACTGTGAATCCTCGGTCCATGTAGAGGCTGAATAGACAGCAATATTTGCCGCAGATATTACTCGTCAGCCCCGTAGTTGTTTCCTGTTATAACCCAGACGGTACAGTTGCGTCGTATGAAGAATGCTATTTCGGGGACAACCGGTACGATACCGTACGAATCGAAGAAATAGGCACTCGAGGATTTTGGTAGGAAATGTACGGCTAGCCAGTGTCAACCTTTCTCCGTTTGAGAATCTGCGTTGATTATCACCGTGTCAGATTGCGTGACGGAGCGAGGCAACATGTCGTCGGGGAAGACTCCCAAGAACGACCTCACATCTCTCAACGTACACAATATCTGCGTCGTGTCCATTTTTTTTTTGTTGTTCAAAAATCTGTCGTGACCGTTCGCCAGGTATCTACGCGAACTGAATTATCGTGTTCGAGATAGAATATACACGTGATGGGTAAGGGTAACGGCTTGCTGAATTTCAATTCCACTCTGATGTTGCCCTATCCGGGTGTGATGTATGTCACTCAGAGGCGCCTCGATCGAGTGTCAAGTCGAAGAGTAGCATGAAATAGCCGTTTATATACATGTCGTGAGTTATCTGAGGCCCGAGATCGAGTGGTGAATGCCTGATCCATCAAAGAGTTTCATGTACCCCATGACTAAAGTCTTCTCGTGATCCATGCCAATCGTCAGAACTTCGGTCGATATCTCTTTGCCGTTCACGTTCAGCGAGAAAGAACAAAGATCCTAGTGGCGGAAATGATACGGGTTCGTCGTCACGGAGCCGAGAAATTCCGCGTTCTTCACCATGGTGAATAGGAGTCTTTTCGGAAGGGGTCCCAACACGGCGTTGTCTATGCTAAGCGATTGCGCTCCGCTAGAAAACGTGAAGGACTCCAGTTCCACACTGGTCAGATTTTAGCGTGCGAGAGCGCCTTTTTCGAGAGCGATATTGTGGGCCAACAGGACTGACGGACTGGGTGTGAAGTGGTTCACCAAAATTTGGGCGTCGAGAGACTTGAAGACCGTCTTTGTTTCCGCATCATTGTTCAACAGGTAGAAACTCGGCTTGACTTTCGTGAGTTTGACCTGCTTTCGTAAGCTCGGGACTAGATATAGCGGTACGTTACATATGTCGCTGTGTATCCAACCGTAGAGTTGGACTTCTTTGCTCTGCTTGAACCGGTTCATCGCGTGATGAAAACTTTGTTTTTTGCATCGGCGGCTGTAAGGTCACAGGGTAATAAGTCACCGTCAAAAAGGTACCAGAACGCATTTGTCAGATGCGTGGATGCTGCGTCATTGCCGTACGTCAATAGGTCTCGAAATATGATCGATATTTATACAGTTCTGAGGCCTGGGTTATAGTCACGCCGTTTAAGGAGATGTTACATTTACTGATGACCGAGTGCAAGACATTATTCGTCACAGCAGTGAAATCGATGTTGTCCAAATTTGTGCCGTCAGCCTAAGTCAGTTTACCCCGGATATATAGTTTTAGGTTTAGGTCGACGTACTTGTCACTATCGGCGGAGATCAGGAATTCTAGATCTCTCTGTTCCGCGGACGTTATTGGATTGTACGTCACCTCGGTCGTCTCGACGACAGACGTCTGTATAGGCCTACGAGCGAAAATATCGAACTCGGAACTCAGAGACACAGACATGGTTGGCGGTAACAGTCAGAATAATGTCACTTAGGAGAAGATATCTTTTTTTGTAAGCCTCGGATTCTTGCCGCCTTTCTGTCTCCTGCCTTGCGCTTGCGACCTCGTCCCCTCAAATTACGGATCATATTCTGAACCGTCTCGTTCACGCGACGCGAGAATATATCCCAAGGTACTTCCTCCGTCGATCTGGCGATGTCTGTCAAGATATCGCCTCCTGTGCGCAACGTCACCTTCTCCAGGGTCTTGGCACCGCTCCAGAGGACAGGTCTAACCATTCGCCATAGCCCTGCCAAAAAAACTACCGATCCCGTAGCCCCGCTGAAGAAATGGTTCAGTCGCGTAAATGGGTCCTATGCCTTCGTGCTTGCCGCGACCCGCCTGCTGAAGGTAGTACCGCACGAGAGGATCCATAAGCATAAAATATGATGACGAGGCTATTTTATATTAACTTGCCGAAACGTGCCAAAAATGTAAGTCTAACTTTGAAGGCGTCGAGCCACTCTTGAATTCGAACGGCTTGCCCGTCAATTCCAATATATCTATCCTCATAAATTTAAACGTCCGCTTCTCGACGTGCAGATAGTAGACATTGTCGAACACGTACTGACACTTCACCGCCGGATAGCTAAAAGTTCTCATACAACGGTCCAGGGCTCTACCCACATACTGAGGCGCTATATGATCGCAATATATCAGGAGCGTACTATCGCCTGCGATTTTCGTGGATTTAAACGTACCCATATTTTTCGGAGAATATGAGAATTCGCATAGCCCCACTTCCCAATTGTCAGAAGAACCCAGTCCTATGGGCCGCGCCACATCAGTCGTAAATGTGGCAATCGTGATATCCGGATAAAGATTCCGGGATGTGTTACTCAACAACGTCACGTAAAAGCTTGTCGTCTCTATGTGTGTCATCTTTCACGCTCGAAGCGGGTATCCAAGAATCAAAGTCTTTCGAATAAATTCTCCAGCGGACCACATACTCTGAAATACCGCGTCTGACCCATCATTCCAAAATTTTATCTATCTTATAGACGGTAGGACTCGTGACACGAACACGGGTCAGTTCCTCCTGATAGAACTGGCCCTCTATAGGCTGCCGTTTAAGTCTTTCAATTCGTACAGGGGTCGAGGACGCCTCTCTATCACCTTCGCGATCCGAAATATTTCCGTGCTAAAATTCTGCTCGGCGCCCTTGGCAAACTTCATTTTCACCTTGCTGATGAGCACATGTTGCCCCGCGGGAAACTTGGCCTTCGCGATGCGAACGCGACGTCTTCTGACCTCCTTCCTCTTCCATTTAGTGAGGATGTCCGAAACGGTCACTCGCGACGGCGCCATGCCCATCGCGGAGTGAACCATGTCATTGTAGCCCCTGACAAATTTTGGGAGAACGTCGATGTATCTGTAGGTATTTTTAAGGTGAAATATTTATACAACCTACGGCGAATCGTTCGATACGCTCGTACGACGACGCTACATTTATCGTCGGTATACCTACACACCTGACACTGAATGCACTCGCGTTTTTAAATTTCTTGGAAGTGTTTATTTAGGAATTTATTGCCCTTGTCGGTCCGCACCCAAACGGGACGCCTACGGTGACGTGAGTCCCCGAATATCGAGATGAATGCCGAAGCAACAGCTGTACATGTTTTTTATTTCAGAGGGACCAAATGTAGAAATTTTGAAAATACGTCAATGACGGATAAAATGTATATGTAATTATCGTTAGATCTGAAGAGAACTCGGATGTCGATGAGGTCGCATTCCAAAACGTACATCACTTTATTAACCGAAGAGGGGTTGCGCGCCAAACGATTCCTGAACGGTCGGTGAAGCGTGTAAGCATCTTGCTTCTCTAGCCAGGCACCGATATCGCCGAGCTTCTTCTTCGTCACCGACACTCGGAGTTTTCGCAGGGTCGAAAACGCCGTCGGTCTGGCAGGACCATAGTACAATCTGCTAACGGTGCCCATCAGTATTTTGCGCACCGGCTACGTAACGCGGTTTCGATACCTCGTCGCTAGATTGCGGGAAGAGGAGAGCAATGACGTCACGACATTTAGATGCTCGCGTTATCCGTATGTTGGCGCCGAGCTAATAGTCTGACAAATGAGCGTTAGTCAGCTCCAATATTTCCTTATACTTTTTCAGATCGTCTGTCGTGATTTTCTTTCGATCCACTGTCTTGCGCGTCAACAACTCCCACAATCCGGTCTTGCCTCTAAATTCTTTTCCCTTAATCGTGATATCGCTACCGGTATCTACGAGCACTGGAATCGCCTATCTTGAACGAGTCGCCGTCTTTACTTATACCGTATTGAGTGTCGAGATAGAGGCCGTTATACAGTTTCGGCAAATTGTTAGAACTGGCCACGGGGCCGACATTCTCCCTACCGAACGTCCGTGCAACTTCCTTGACAAAAACATTATCATCGTCGTCGTCGTCACTAATTCCTTCTCCGAAACTGAACCTCGCCTTAGGCGATTCGTATACCGCCATGTGGAGGGTATGGCAACAGGTTCCGCCGCCGCCGCCGAAGTCATTTCCGTCTGCGTCCCGACAACGAATCTTCGCGGCGGCGGCTTCGGCGTCGGCTGTTTCTTCACGACAGTCTCGGTAGGAGCGGATGCGGGCTCGCGTAAGACCTTCTGTAGAAAATCCGCGATCGCCTTCGTACGCGTCTTGCGCGTTATATCTGTCTCGCCCATATTCTTACGAAATTTAACATATTTTTCGTAGGGGTGCTCTTTCGACCTTTTAGTTTCTTTGTGTTAATCTTCTATTTCGTAGGAAGAGATGGGGAAGTGTATATTAGGATCGGGGATTTATGCTCGTTCGTAGAAGTGTGTTATGGGGGGCCCTGTGGGAACATTTCGGCCGAAAGGAGATACATTTTACGTAACTTTATCTCTGCGAGAAAATATGAGGCTTGCGATCGCGGGCAGACCTGCTCTCAGCAGAGGAAGTAGAAATCCGCCCCGTTGAACTATGAGCTTCTTCTTGTTATAGAGGGACACTCGCTTGTCGGCCACATTGCGGAGTGTGGCTTTGAGCTTTCGTAATTTGCGCGTGTTACAAACGGCCAAATTGACGTTTCCATTCAAGACATTAGGGATGCACTCGCTTATGCTATTCACGAGTCTTTGTTACAGTTAGAGATAATGGCCTTACGCAGTTTCGGTTCGGCCGTCCTGAGTACGTGAAGGTCGTGATAATGTAGTTCACGAAAACTCCCCCCTCGCCAATTTCGGGGTTGTATTGAGTCACCTGATACTCGTATACCTCATGGATCTAGAATAACCTGTATCCCTTCTGCATAGCCAACCTAATTTCATCCATTACCCAGGTTGCCGTGAGGGGTCTATCCTCATCCTCGGTATGCGTACATTCCGCACTGGGGGTGTGAACGCATGTCCTACACAGGCAGAACATGAGTTCATTACTACACCTGTAGGGAAGGACGGGATGGTATAATTTGTCTGGCGGAACGAACGAACATCTGATTAGACCCTTCATACATAGGCATGCTTCTATGTCCCCACATGCATCACCCACGTGAATGACAGGAAGACCTATGGGGAACTTAAAGTACTTCTATATGTATGGATAGAGACTCATAACATCGACATATTGAATGGTTTCATTCTCCCTCGCTTTACGGTAGAGACACATGGTCTCGGTTCAACCACCGTACAGGGCATCACGGTTATTCAGCGGACTTCGCTGTACTATGGGATGCGTGAGCAGTTCGGGTTTCTGTTTCAAAATACCCGCTCATACTGTTCCGCTACAGTATCGCCACTCGTGGTGATGACGTCACGGAACGGTTGACACGTATGAACGTGGAAATAACATCCAAAGAACTCGTATATAGTTCGAGTCTCGGGGCAGAAACCGTCTACACTAAAGAGGGACAATTGTACTCGCGACTATTGCTACCGTACATTAAATTTACACCGTCCGTCACCTTCATATGCAGCAGCTACATTATCTCCTTCTTACTGTAGTTTTTGTTACACGTGTACCCTCCAGTAAGAATAAGGCCTATAGTATCAGGTTGTAGGAAACGTGTACGCAGGATCTTATTACATGCCGATGCGAAAGTTATCGACTCGAGAAAAACGTCCAAATTCCCTATTTGCATGAATTCTAGCGAAACACTCGGCATGCCTGCCTTAAGACCTTAACGTCATCTTGACAGTATTGTTCGAGCACGCGCCTGTTGTCGAACGGGGGCTTCTGCGTCGCGTACCACTCGAGAAACTCATTCCTCTCCCCTTCATCCATTTCATTCACAACACAGTACGAGACGCCTGCAAGGGGTCCTATATAATCTATGTTATCCTCTGTGTTAAAGTAGTGAGGATACCACGATTTCGCGACCGTCACGCAGAACGCTTCGGGCAGCCTGCCCGGAGGGAAAAGAAGGAAGGACACGCTGTCCGAAAACACCTGGTGTTCCATTTTCATACACATTATTTTTAGACCGTTCATAATCAGGTAAGGTTTCCATTTAAATAGTATCGCTCTATTCAGGATGAAGTGAAGGTCGAATGACTTGGCGTTATATGCAATATCGATTATCTTATTGGCCCAAGGGCGTGGTTCCGTTAGGTATGAAAGCAGTTCCCCACGGGATCTTGTAAGAACGAGAGCCTCCTCGTACCGCATCGCACGCAGACACATGCGTCTTCCACGTCCTCGCATCCAGAACAAAACTGCTGCACGCAGACGGGATTGGGTACGTGTAACTTAGCCTCGTCCGCGTACTCGGTATTTCGGTACTTTTCGAAATCGTAGAAGACTTAAAATACCTCATCCCCAGCGTGAGGTAACGCGTCTTTCAGAGGTCTCATGTAACATAGATGTCATATTTCTTTGTTCTCCTTACAGGTGTCACAGAATCTTTTGTAACATTCGTGCTTTTCGCGCGTCACGGGCAATCCGCACGTCTCGCAACACCGCTTACGTACGCAAACCGGTTTCCTATTCGATGTGCGCAGCTTGTGGTTCGCGAAATACACGGCGTTTCTAAAGTGCCTATGACAGTCGTCGCAGGGGATTCGAACCTCCGCGAATGCGCACGGCGGACTGACCATGAAATCCCTACACGTCCGGTCGCGGACCTGCGCGACGTCGCGTTTACAAGCCTAGCTGCATCCTTTACACTCGTACTTTTTCGCCATGGCACCGGTAAGATTCGGTATGACATGATAATGTCCTTCGACCTCGTCGTAAAGTATATTGAGTCTTTTAGGGGAGTCTATCTGTCCTTCGAACATTATATCTTCACAGCTCAGAACTCGGTAGTCGACTATCTTATACTGCCGAAAGTGTTCGTGGAATCTGACCAATTCGGGGATCCCCGCCCCGTTGGACAGATCGATACCGGTAGTCTCGAGTAGGGTTTGGACTATTTGACTATCTTCTTCCCTTTTCGATACGCCTTCAAATCAGGATCATTTTCCACCTTCGCAATAGATATTACTAGAGCATGGGCTAAACAGTTCTCTTCCGCATTCACCTCCACTATACTTGTCTTGAGATGAGCCACTACAGAGAGCGGTCTGCCACTAATCTTGATCGCATGTTTCCCGAGACCGACGGGCATCCTGACCGAATGCTTGGTTACGACCAACGTGTCCAGAGCATCGAACCTAGAATACGTCTGGGAGACTTTTTGGAACATGCTGCGTCTCACGTCCGCGGATAGTTTATCTTTCCGTCTGAAACTTAATCCGATCGGCTTGTCAATTTAATTCACCTAATTTTGAATCATTATTCCCACCTTATCGCTAACATCTACATCACGTAACACGTATTCAAATAGGTCGTTCATACTGCCTAGGAAATGTGTTACAGGATCACTATTGTCCGAAGGAGGTATTAAGCGCGCCGTAATCTGCCTTCGTACAGCATTGTACCGCCTGTACTGTCTCGTATTCCTGTCCAATATGTCGAATCTGCAAGCTCTGTTCTTTCTCTCTCTCTACGAAAGATACACACATATTTAGGATCTACACACTCAGGGTTGCGGGCTACACGCGCAACATTTCCCCCGACACGTACACAGACACCTGAGGTAGTTAATATTTTAGATACATACATCATAAACTTATTTCTGCTAAATGAGCATAAACTACACCAGCTGTTTTCTTCCCACTTATAGGCAAAGGGGATGGATCTGGCAAAGAAATTCGAGGATGCCACTGCCAGCACATCCTGCGCTTCCGTCAATATCAACTCATTAATACTGTATAGACCATACCCCATTGTTCGCGCCAAACGGATAACAACTAAATTCGTACAAAACTTAAACTACCTGTTACACATGGTATGATTTGGTGGTGTAATTTCAATCAATGTCTTATTCTGTAACTTTGAATGCAATGTCTCACTGTGTCGTGGGGAGCAGGGTGCATCTCCATTATTTACAGCAAAATCTTGCATAATAATATTCATTTTTCTCTACTGGTACAATTAAATACACCAATATAGAATTTTACGTAAGTTTTCTTTCATAAAAATAGAAAATGTAAAAAAAGTATTTTACTCTGTAACTGTGTAAAGAATAAATAAATATATATATATATATATATATATATGTGTGTGTGTGTGTGTGTGTACATTTAGTGTCCTTACTTATACTGAACCTTACATCCAAGAGATAATTCTCTTTCTATTACTCAGGCATTTCAGCCACATTTGCATATCCAAGTGGGGAGAAATCATGTTTGTTCATGCATATGGTTAATAAGATCCTACATTTAATGTAATCGCGTGTCTTTATTTTTTAAAAAAGAGATGGTTAAAGTGGCAGGATTCGAACCTAGAATATAAAAATCACGAGTCTGGAATCTCACCGATTCAGCCAAAACTTTTCGATAAACACACAGTCATATAAAGTGTACTTTAAAACTAAGGACCTGGTTACCGCGCTGACCACCATATTGTAAAATGACCGACTTACACTTAGACAACATCCTGTACTTATTACACTCTTGCACTCATTACTACCAATCACGTGGTCTTCCTTTAGCGCAGGAGCCATGGAGGTACTTCTACAAGACTGTATGGGGGCAACCACCCTGATGATGGCAGCATTTTTCCCAGTCGATAACCGATCATTTTTAATGATATAATTATGCACTTATTATACGCTTGCATTCACTGCGACTTAGACCACCCTTGCTCCATACTCCACAAGTAACGTGACGGATTTTGGCAATTTTTTCGACTACCAGACTACGGGGGCATATTACCAAACTGCACGGCGGCTTTTTTAATTCAAGGGCTTCTGCCCATTTTTTGAATACCACACTGCAAGGGGCCAACCATCCTGATGATGGCAGCATTTCTCCCTTTCGAAAACTGATCCTTTTCAATAGTATAATTATGCAGTTATTACACTCTTACACTAACTTCGACATAGACCACTCTTACTACATACTCCATTAGTCACGAGATACAGTCACGTGATCTTCACCTAGCGTGGGGGGCCATGGTAGTTGCGATACCATACTGCAAGGGGGCACATTACCAAACTGCATTGCGGCAACCACCCTGAAGATGGCAGCTAAAATTCTAGGCGAAAGGCGGTCCTATTTAATAATGTGGGCCAAATCGCCCCCATGACTACTCAAAAAAATATGTTATGATATCATACACTATATATTCGCCATTCGTTACTGTAGTGCTATGTATATATTGAATATTAAACAGATTTTAATCTGTACCAATCGAAACCCTATGAACTCGGTGCACCCTGTATATCAGTAATGTCTCACATCTCACCCCTCCCCTGCCCCCGTTCATTTCATCTTAATCGGCTCCCAAAAATAAAAAAAGAAAACATTATTGGCTCTTCGATGTTAAAGAAACACACGTCACACTTACCGGGCTTCGCAGTACGTTAAACAGACTCTGCCGGCAACTGTGGCCACGCTTCTCTCTCAGCAGCACAATTATGCCGCACGGCTGTACCAGCTTCAGCAGCAGCAGCTTCCCCAGAATGCCAGTTCCGCCTGTGATAAATATTACCAGGCCACCAAAGAACTTTTGCACAGTAGACGCCATATTTTCTAGTTCTAAAAAAATAAAAGAGACTTTTGAACAGCAGCATTCCTACATCTCTGCATGTATCTTATTTGTTGGGCAACAAGGTCGTAACATTAAACTCGAACAGTGCCAGTTGTTAAGTTATTTTTGGGAGCAGTGTGAAAGGGATTTTTAGTTCTTCCCAGATGTGATGATGCATTCATGAATATTTGGTTAACGGAAATTTTGAGACACAGGAGCAGCAATTTGCTGTTCACAGTTAGACATGCTGTCTATCGCCCAGCTGCAGCCCCGCCCCATTACACTCCGCACGCCAATCACCATTCCGCCGTCACTCTGCAGTCACATAGGGCCACAGCAAGGCAGAACTTTATCGCGTGCTGTTACTGTACAATACTATACTGTACAGTGTGTTGTTGTAATGATATATAGATTATAATATAATGTAATACGTTACGGTGCGATAAGATACGATGCGATGTGATGCGATTCGATGTGATACGATACGATATACTATGTGATACATCACACGATAAGTTACGATACGATGTAATGCAATATGATATAATATGATACATAAATTTCGTTTCGTATTGCCCAATATCTCCAGTTACACGTGCCCCCATATATCTCACTGCACAATGCCATGCCAGTATAAGCTATACAAAATTCCACTGTACCGGACTGTTGTATGTTCCATCGCGCAGTGTAATGTGCAGTACGGTGTTTTTGTGACGTCATGTAGTTTACTGCGTTACTTAAATGTGACGGCATTGTATTCGTAACAAGCGCAACGAGAAAATATCAACTGTCGCACAACCATGCAGTATAGTCCTTATAGAGAAGCTAACCTTTTCTCAGCTAGTCAAAAATTCCCCATATTTATGGAACCCGAAGGTTCATTATTGCATTCATAAGTGCCCGTCACCCGTCCCTATCCTGAGCCAGCTCGATCCAGTCCATGACCCCCAAATTCCACTTCCTGAAGATCCATTATAATATTATTCTCCCATCTACGCCTGGGTCTCCCGAGTGGTCTCTTTCCCTCAGGTTTCCCCACCAAAACCATGTATTCGCCTCTTCTTTCCCCCACAAGCACTACATGCCCAACCCATCTCATTCTCTATTTTATCAACCTCAAAACATTGCGTGAACATTACAGATCATTAAGCTCCTCATCATGTAATTATCTCCACTCTCTTGTTACCTTGTCCCTCATAGACCCAAACACACACACATATATATATCACATATGTATATATATATGTGTGTGTGTGTGTGTGTGTGTGTGTGTGTACATATATTTGTTGCCATCCTATCGCAATCCTTCGATAACTTGTATGC
>Ga0123352_10001811_pt1 | contig 28999 bp, 16 predicted proteins | sample TergutLab28metaG_FD_89700 | JGI IMG/M metagenome (GOLD analysis project Ga0123352, IMG submission 89700) | Labiotermes labralis P1 segment gut microbial communities from Petit-Saut dam, French Guiana - Lab288 P1 | ecosystem: Host-associated > Arthropoda: Insects > Digestive system > Gut ... | reverse complement strand
CACCGCACTCACAAGCGTCCGCCACCTGTCTCTACCCTGGGCCAGCCCAATCCAGTCCATATACCCACATCCCGCCTCCTGGAGATCCGTCCTAATATTATCCACCCATCTACGCCTAGGTCTCCCCAGTGGTCTCTTTCCCTCCGGTTTCCCCACCAAGACCCTATACCCCCCCTCTCCTCGCCCATACGCGCCACATGCCCAGCCCATCTCATTCTTATATCACTGCCACTACCGACATTAATTCCTCAAATGGTACATGACAGCAAATTTCCAGAACAGTTGCGACTGTGTTAAGAAAATACTCGACCGATATTTACGAAAGGCATACTGCGACTGTACTAACTTTCTTTGATTTACGTCCTGTTTTCCATGCCTAATAAAATATTGCAGCTAGGTGTGCGAAATTGTGCTTTGTACGGAGATCACAAACACACACTTATTATTGTCATGTTTTTACCGTGCAATACACAACACCAAAGGAGCACAGGCACAACCTACACAGCTACACACATGCTGCTGCAGTACCATATATATTAAGCATACAAGCATTAGCAACTTCAAAATAAGGCAAAACAAAACTCCCTGAAGATGGTCTTCACAGACTGAAACATGTAGGAGTGGTAGGAGGTATTTTAACCAAGTGATGTGTTTTAATGTGTAAATAAGACTTTAGAATCACATATTGGTGCAATTAGTTGGTTATATTTTAATAACACACTTATTACTTTTGAACAAAGATAATAACATGGCGACGATGTGACACCTCGAGTCAGTACAATTTATGTCAGACAAAATTAAGACACACAAACCATCATTTAAGCAATACGTTCAACAAGAAGTGGATTAAAATAAAATAGCAAAATAAGACCTGTCACAGAAAGAGATGAACAGGAAAGTCGGTTTTGTATGTTCTGTTCGACAGTGGCATACTTTGGTCTCATGAATTGCTTCTGCCCACGGGAACTTATAAAATAGCGACTGTGATTAATACATGGATTCCACATATTACTACCTTAAAATCTGTAACATTCTAACACGTTACTACTGATGTATACAAGCGTAATATTACTTACGCTCTACATTTTGTATGAATAATTGTTGTTGTTGTTGTCGTCTAATGGCATATCTTGGATTTAGTCCATTAATTTTCTGGCATCCCAATACAGCTTTGGTAATTCTTTAAAAGTATGGTCCAGTTTTGGGCACACAAGGAGGTGATCTTTGTCAATTATTGTGTTCTTCAGTTTGCATACTGTGCAGTAGATATAGCTAAGATTTTGATGTGGTGGAGGTGAGCTGCGAGACAGTCGTGACCTGTGTTGAGCTGGAAATTTGTGACTGTTTGTTTTCTGGGTTTGTTTTTGTTGTTTTTCCGTGTAGTTTTAATGTTTTGCCACTGTGTCTTGTTGGATGAGGCAATGGCTTCCTGGGAGAATTTTTCTTGTGTTTTTTGTTTTAGAGTCTCTTAATTGTTTCAAAGTTAAGTGGTGTTTGTTTTGAAGTGTGGTTCCTTTTTTGCCAGTGGGTATGTAGTATGAATAATTATATACACATACTTTCCTAACTGCTGTGTGGGGGAAGACATACGCAGATATTCCCAGTTAAGAACTGTTATTTCATAACAGCTGAAATTTGCTTTTAAACTCGCCGTAACACACTGATTCTTAACAGAGTTTACTACATGACTAGCAACGAACACGACTGTTTTGTGTATGCAGTATCACAATTACATTACGTTTCTCTTGTGGTTAAATGGGAGACAGGTACAATTTGGATCTCTCTTCCGTCATTCAATTCAATGGCCAGTAAATGGAACACGTTAGTTAATAGTGCCAGATCGATATTTCCATTGGTAATTAAGATAGAAATAACTATCGGTCTACCGCTAATTTTGTTGACACATGATTGCTCAGTATCGACAGTAATGTCCACTTGCAATGCTGTTTGCGTTCCTCGTCCTAGCGGCCTACACCACACAAAGGAAAAGTCCACAGCGGAATCACTCCCTACAAGAGGAATGAATCCAGACTGGTAAAACGAGATACAATTACCCACATATAAATAGTACATTAAAATTTCATTACTGTGGCGTTATTTCTTGAGTTCCAGTTAACAGAGACATATAATGGAGAGGGATTTAGACTATTTTCAGCTGAAGTTGTTCCAATGATGAAAGATGGCCATTAGTTTAGGCATGACAAACAAGCAACACATACAACAATTGGTGTGAACGCCCACGACAAAAGAAAAAGCCTAAGTGGCCTAGGCGTAGATATTAAGGCAATATGAAAAACGACACTCCATGAAGCAATTTATACCTCACACGTGTAACGATTCAGAATTTCAGAAATAGTTCTGAATCGGAACATACCAGGTTTAACCCGCGAAATATGTAAAAGGACAACAGCAAAAAGGGGAAGGGTACAAACTTTATAACCTTTCCTGTTATAACCCCACCACGAGAGGAGCTGAGGTTAGATGTTCGGCTAGTCTTTCTCTGTCTCGTTTGATCCCCCACCCCGACGAGGCGGGTTTCGGTTAGACGTCACGCTAGTCTGTTTCTGTTACACATGTCCCTCAACCGTATGACGGTAGCGCCTAGAGCAGGCGAGCACCGTAATTGGAGTGAGGGGTTATAACGGAAAACCGCAAAATTCAGAGGTTTTAAAGCTCTAACAGTGAGTATATGTGATGATGTCATTATTAATTCAGTAACAAAAAACAACTCAAATTAGAGAAGCCAATAATGAAGGCGTTTTACACCACTGGAAGGAGTAAAAAGATGAAACGTGAAATCTCCCGTGAAGAATACACATCATATCCATATTCTATTTTCTCACTGCTAATAAATTTCTTCGTACTTAGCCTCATGATGTTCTACTGAGACCGGAACATGTAGCTATCACATAATGAGTGCACAGTATTTCGTTATATAAAGACCAACAAGATGAAGTTTTCTTTCTGAATTTATTTTGATAATCTTTCCTCTACATGTTTCGAATAGTGTAACTGTTCATCATCAGTAACTGCCTTCTGATGATTAATAGTTACTCTATTCGAAACATGTAGAAGAAATATTATTAGAATAAATTCGGAAAGAAAAGTTCATCTTGTTGTTCTTTATTAAACAAGTATATCACGATGCACGGTCCAGAGAATGTGACAAATGTATAGTGGTGTCGATAGCAGTTTGTTATTAGTACAGAAACTTTAATTAGTGTTAGTGCGACACATAAAACGTATCTCAATTTCACATTGTGTAATCAAAATGTCACATTGGTTTGGTTTGAACTGGATTCAGTGTACACAGCAACGCATGAAAGTTCAACAGTTTTTGCATCTTGTTTCTCTGGCATGCTAGTGTAACAGGCATCGTGTCATTAGTAAGCCGTAATAAGAGCTAGGATAAAAACAGGACGCAAGAACCACGAAGCTAATATACCACAATCCTCACGGCCAAGTGCACGTCTGTCTGTTAAATCGCAAGATCATACACGCAAAATAACATTTCGTGGTGTGTCTGTCCCTTGTCCGGACTGAGTTGTGTGAAATATTTTTAAACAGAGGTAAAATTTGAATGACAATCAAGGTATAAAAAGACAAAGGATTTCTCTTGTGCGCTTGATGTAATAAGCCATGATAACTCAAACAAGAGAGACAAGTGCTACGAGAGAGCTTTTCATTTAAGTAACAATATACGCCCCGCAATCGACCGATTGATATAATGTTGTTCTACTGTTAAGTACAGTCTGTGACATGAAGCAAAGGTTCATTTGAGAAGTTGAATGTCGCAAAGATATTCGTGAAATTGCGATCTTTTACGGTACGCAAAGGCCCGTTACTGACTTCACCCTGCCTAGCCTGCGTAGGCCGGTCCACGTTCTCATAACTTACATCTTTCAGGTATATTTTATTGATATTTTATCCTACCGTATACACCAATTATTCAACTACTATAATAATGGTATACTATCATCATTATTAATACCTTATATACAATACCTTGCGTAGGAAATGCCTTCTAAAACATACTACCGAAGGAAATATAAAGCGAGGAATAGAATTGGCGGAAAGACGAGGGAGAAGACGTAAGCAGCTACTGGATGATTTGAAGGAAACGAAAGGGTACTGTAAATATAAGACTGAAGCATTAGATCGCACTGTGTGAAGAACTCGCTTTGGATGGGCATACCGATCTCTCGTAAGAACTACGGAATGAATGAATATGTAATACTCTCTGAGTGACCTGAGTCACAGAGCGAGTTGATTTTTACCGAAAAAAATCTTTTAATATCATTTTATCGACTATTATAGGTAGAAACTGATCAGTGCTATATCGCTAATAATCGAGACCGATGTGCTTTATTGATGAGAATAGGCACTAATTAATCAAAAACTATTATTTTTTATGGATTCAGTATTTCGTGTGCAAGAGCGACAGAATGTTACTGCGGAACGCCTTACGAGTAAGACGTAGATGAGATGATGATGATGGTGATGATGACGATAGAAAGATATGTAGTCAAGAAGATCGACCAACAAACTCTTCCCAGGCTACAGCCAAATTTATATATTTCTATAACTGCTACTAAAAGTCTTGCAAAACGAATATGATGTACTTTATTGGAACGAAAAATTACCAACGGTAAGAAAATTCCCCAAGCATAGCCTAACATGAAAACAGAAAAGAAATCAATAAAGTTTTGTACCAAAAAAACATAAAACAAGAGGCAAGTAGCAAAAACAGAAAGAACCAAATAAAGTCCGCGAAGCAGTAATAACACACACCTGCTCCAAGGTCCGCGAAACCGTGAACGACGATATCCCATTACAATGGCGATCATTGTGCTTTACCCAGAACCATTTCAGCGCACTTCACCCTCTTCTTCTGGTTAACTTTGAAGCCCGCATCGACAACCGAATAAATTGGGAATGAAAAACTGGAAGGTATAGGGAAGGAACCATTTTTGCCCTTTTGCAATATTCTGACATTATGCTGAAGTGACGGAGGACGCAAATGAGAAACCTCTTTCAAAGTCAGTATTCCGGCCGAGAATCAAACCTGGCACCTTTCAATACACAAATCTATAACGTTACAGCTTCGCCAAACATCAAAACATTTCACCGGCTGAATAAATGTAAATTTGTAAACATTTGTTATGCGATGTTCCGTACATGTGCTCAGAAGCGCTGCCCACTTGCAGTAAAAACCCCCATCCAATTCATTAGAGAGGAACAGAACCGTAACGGGATAAGGAAGTTGTTTTTCCTAAGATTCTCGAGCGTTGGTGAGAGATGAATTAATGAGTACGGTGTATTAATGGAATTACACTGACAGGAAGAATCTGAAGTACTCGGAGAGAAAGTGGTAACACTGCTACTGTGTCCACCATAAATCCCCCACTGAATGGTCTAGGACTGAACCCACGTCATTGAGGTGACAGGCCAGCGAATAACAGCCCGAGCCAAGGCACGGTCCAAGCGTTTACTACAGAGGATCCACCGCAGACTTGTGCATACTGGAAAAGATGTCGCTGTATATAGTATGTCTACTGCCTGCGTACAAGTGCGCTTACAGCCACAAAAAAACTGAGGAAATATCAGAAAGCAGAAACTTGCGTGTGTCAAAAATAAAAGTAAGAAATATCCAGTGATAAGACACGATTTTATGCCGCATCATACTGTACTTCATTTGCTGAATGCTTTCGTCATTCATGTATTACCTCTATCCTGGCCAATTTTTTTTATTGCTCTTGTACAACTGTACAGCCTTCACTGCTGCTTTTCATAACATATCTAACCACACTGTAGTCAATGTACTGACGACAGAAATGCATCAAAAGTTCTGAGGCAGCGAAGTGGACAAAATTGAGGTTTCTGGTGTTAATTCACCGTCTGCAGGAGTGAGCGAGGAAACTCCGGATTAGACGTCAAACAGTCTCAGTAATGACAAGGCAGATGCGGTTGACCATAAGTCACTTAATTCAAACATCGTTCTTTGGGGTCACTGCCTGTGTTACACAATTTCTCTGGCCGTTAAGATGTCACACAGGCAGTGACAACCACTCAGTTTGCTTCTCTTCTCGGAGAAAATCAACACAGATTTAGCTTTCAGTTTTTGGGTGCCCTTCGAAGTAAACCGCCTGTCGCGACAATCGGGTGAGGGATGTTGTTCGAGCAACAACCCTCATACCGAACAAAGGCCGTGCTGCTGCAATCCAGGTCTCCGACCGACAATAATCTGGGGACATTATACCACATGCTGTAACTCACAGTCTTGCGCTCCTGAAGATTGGCAAAGAATTGCCCGATACATGTTGAGCTAATTTGAAGATCAATAAATTTTTATTGTTGCATCTGGTTGGTCCTCTACTTTATATCGAATTATGGTTATTCACCTCATTTAAAAGCAATACAACAATTGTATATAACCAGTTAAGTGAAGTAAAAAAAAAAACGAAAACCCTACAAACGTAACCTTCCGTCTATTAACCCTGTCCATCATATGATCTTTTAACGAAGCAAAAACTTTCGGAGGCGCAGACGGCTTCCGAAACGTCGTGCTTCATTACAAAATTCGACAGTGGATAAAGTCCAACAAATACGCTCATGCCTTTGACTCGTATACCATCGTCGACGACCTATTGATTTGAACAAATTCCTGCGGTTGGTAAATGTATCTTAATAACCGACCATGACGTCTGTGACCATGTAAGTAGCTAGCTGCTCCTCACATCGCACTGACGCTTTCCAACATTTTTTTTTCCCCGTACATTGAAGGGTTTTATATATACTTCACAAATACTTTACAAATCGCTTACAATCAACTTATTCTTGGATACTGCGTTTTTTAAACTGTCCCACAGAAAGACATCACACTGACCTGAAACACTACAAATATGTCGCTTGACAAACTTGCCAGTTAAACAAGCACAAAAATAATTGGCAGAGGCGAATAATGCACACAGGACCGCGATATGACATACTGACATTAGATGATCAGAAATGACGAGCGGCAAAGCATGACGACTGATGGGTCAGGTAGTTCTAATTGCAAATACACCGCACATCTGACCGACCTGTCACTCATTCTATACAAACTGCATTAACCACCGACCAGTGGATGGGTAAATTCATTTGATGGAATGTCGAAAGCAAATTGCAGGTGGGTTGATTTTCGTACAATAACAAACATGTAGTTGGACGCAGGGAAATGGATTTTTTTTTTAATTCTCATTACCTTATGGTGTAGACAGTATTGTTCTAAGTACATGGATGGAAAATTAATGTTTCATGTTGCTGCTCTTTTTTTTAAATTCAGTGTGCCAGTGTAAACACCTTGACAACTGCAGTGTTTTTTATACACAAGAGGGCTGACGAGAACTAAAATGACGAGGGCCACTTAGTCTTTCTTCACGAAAGAAATAGCTTATTGAATTTCAAATCAATTCACTTACAACAACGCAAGTAAAGGGGAAAAGGTTGCCAAAAGCCGTACGCGTTTTTTCGTTGATTAATTCATGGCGTATTTACAGACATTCTTTCCAATACAGTACACACTCGCCTTTCGTTGGAGTTACTTTCCTGACAACCACCAAGATCAGCAAAACCGTGGTGCACGAAGTTAAGCCCTTATGGGCAAAACGAAATTAGGTAAACAAAAGTCAGAGGAAACGTGACGAATAAGATTAATGCAAATGAAAATTTTAATTTGGTGTTTAGTGGAATTATGGAAGGACAATATTAGGAATGACTTGCAGTCCTATTAAGGACAATGGTAAGCGGAGAACAAGATACAGTAATTAGCGTCATTCGCTCTATGACGAATGAGACATAGTTAAAGTGATAAAAGCTGGGTCACCCGTTTAGAATGCAAGAAGTGGATCATTAGAGAACGCTTACTCTTCTTCAAACAGAAGACACTCGACATGTACGAAAATCTAGGTTGAAGTAGCTTTAATCAGTTGAATATATAACGAATATAGATGCAAGGAACTGAAGACGTAAGTCGCAGGCCCGAGAAGAGTGGAGAACAATTTTGGAAGAGGCCAAGAACTGTAATGACAGAAGAAGAAGAAGAAAACACGAAGAAGACGAAGAAGAAAAAGAAGAAGAAGAAGAAGGGTACTGGAATGACAACAGCGTTCCAGGATGCAAGTTATGAGGGTGGCTGAATTATGTAAAATACCTGTCGGAGAAGGTGGCAGAAGACTAAATGAAGAGGGGTAATGTTCTACTGTTTTGTCTTCTTCTGCCATGTTCGTATATTAAACAAAGTTAATTAAAGCATGAGGACAATAAATATTTCTAAACACTGCCGAAATTACAGTCCAAATACCGTTTATGTTGGAAGATAACTAGGTAGCTGCTGAGAGGTGTGGGCAGACGCAAGCTCATGAGTACTCCGAGCACCAGCACAAGAGCGAATGCGAAAGAGCAAGAGACCTACGCTGCGATGCACAGATATTAACACAAAAACTTCTAGGCGAAAAAGCAAAACTGCGACGAGCAAACCAGCGAAGGAGAATGGTCGGGTATAACATGTCTAGCGTCGAAATGTGGAAGAGCTTCGTGTGAACTGGAAGGGATGGGGGATGTAGAAGGGAGAGGTTGTGGCCAACTTTCAGGGGCTGCCCAAGAAGTTACACACGGCAAACTGCTGAACACGTCAGTGAGGACAGCCGATCGCAGGCCGGAACTTCTAAAGAATGGTACCAACCACTGTACCTCAATATTCGGCAAGAGCCGACACGTGCGAGCACGTGCGATTATTTTCAAGATAACCGGCATATATATCACGTCACTTACGCATACTATCATATACCATAAGCAATAGGACTAACATCGAAACTGCGCAATTGACGTCGAAAAAAAAATCAATATGACTGTACCACCTGCAATGTGGTCAGCCTATGAAGCTGCCAAATATGAATAGCCATTATGAGTATGTTTGAGACATTTTTACGGAACTAGAAATAGCAACATGTTGTTAATTACTTAGTTACTTAGCTAGCTACTTAGTTAGTTAGTTAGTTAGTTTGTTTGTTTGTTTGTTTGTTTGTTAGAGGGTTGGTTAGAGGGTTTGCTGGTTGGTTAGTTGTTTGTTTTTTTTTGTTGGTTGGTTGTTTGGTTGGTTGGTTGGTTAGTTAGTTAGTCATCAGTCAGTTAGTTGTTAACTTCAATATTATTAAAGATATTAATTCATGCGGCAAGATGTTTATATCGAGCTGCAAGAAAACCACCAGAAGTCTACAAAGATGCTAAGATGGACGTAAACAAGAACATCGCACTGTAAATCTTCCATTATCAGTAACATAATGGAGGCTGATTGCAAACAAATAAAACTTAATGGCTTAAGATGACATTTCACACTCCAGCATAAAATCACCAACGCATACGCATATCATCTTGTGCTCCGTCTACTGAACTGCCTTCCAAAGAGCAGCAGTATTTGACAGAGGGTGTAAGACGTGAATTATTTTGGCGCTTTACGGACGCACTTTGTATTTCAGCGACGTAATATTACTACTGACATCCACACACAGTGGACGGGGCCTCCTATTGTATTACTGTGCTTGTATTTAATATCACCTCAAAAATGACGTGCATTGTCCGGATCGCGGGGGCGGGGGAAAAGAAGGTAGGCCATTATTCAATGCCCCCACAATGCAACTTCGTCCATGCGAGGCGTCGCTCACTAGAAGACGTTTCAAAAGAGCACACAGCGATCCGTCCACAGCCGCCCTCCGTTTGACCTTCACACGTATGTGTGATAAACGTAAAACAGCATTAAATGTGGACCGACGGGCCAAAGAAGAATGGGACGTCTAAATAAAAACAAGATCTTCAATGAAACCGAAAAGGGAATATTGCACATCCGACGAATTTCAAAACGAAAAAAAAAAATTAGAATAATTTTCAGATTTATTTCGCTCTGTACACAGCGCGCGAGAGGCAGCACACACGTGTCCACTAGCTTTTCGTTGTCTACAGTACAAGTGCAAAAAGTGTTGGCGCAAAAGACCATTAGATTATGAAATTAAAAGCCCGAAATTTTACATTCATAACCACATAGCCAATACTGATAAGTTTAGAAATATTTTTGGCGTTCTTGTTAAGAGCACATTGGTGGTTTCATTAAGCTACAATGTTTATGAATTTCATTCGAATAGTAGCCTTTTCGAATCTCGGCTGCTACACCGTTTAACTTGGTAAAAATTAATCGCCGTTTGTTTCTCAGCCTATTCAGCAGATATCCGGATACTTCCTCAAATTTTACTACGACCGCCTCGTTTCCAGTTCGTTGTATTGTGTTAACATATTATTCGATGCTATACAGTAAGACACTAACTGTGTCGTGTCGTTGGGTCCGTCACATCCAGACGACATGAACTACAAATAAATAAATGAAAGCAATCGACGGAGTTACTAATAATTTGACAAGGTTTGGGAATTTACTACGAGTGGAAAAATGTCGGAAACCGAAAACATACAAATAAAACCTTAAACAGGGGCGCCCAACTTTTACAAAAATCTACGAACAAAGTCAAATTTCTTGGCGCTCCATGAGTGACGTAAGGGTAGTTCCACACCAAGGATCAACAAATATTAGGAGCCACCGTACAAACATTAGCCACATGAAAGAACTTGCGCCCGGCATTTGTTTACCCCTGACCTAAAGTCTGAAATCTGAGTGCAGTAAGAAAAGCAGTGCTGTGTTTTCCATTCATGAATTGGGATACAGTAGTCTTGAGTACTGACTAGATTACGGGTTGCACAACCGAGGAATCATAGTTCGATTCACGGCGGGGGCAGTAAAGCTTACTTTCCTCCAAAGCATTCAGACCGGCTCTGCGGCCGACCCCGCTTCCTATCCCACGATTAGCAGGAACCCTTTCCTCACGGTTAAAGCTGCCGTGCCTCTATGCTACCGCCAATGCTAAGAACCAATGCAGCTATAATTTCACCCCCTTATTTGTTTTCGCGGTTTCCAGAAGCACCTTCATCTTTAGTGCAGTTGTCGTTTTCTGTACTTTACATACATTACGTGTATGCCAGCACATGTTCTATGTGTCACCGCGTAGCCAGAAAAATTTACTGTTTTAATAAACTTTCGCCATCCATAAACGGTGGCAAGTTTCTTCATTAACCGACCGACTATCGACTTATTACGAAGGACTCTGATGCAATGCACTTAGTTAATAACCACATAATAATACAGTATCGATTGTACAGTGTGGGTGTAACATTGTTTACCAAGGTAATAAATTTAAGTGAATTATACGAGTGTTTTATCGGCCCCCTCAAGTATTGTACAAGCTTCCTACCTACCTACGCGTTATTTGTGGCGGCTTAATAAAGCCGCTTTGAGGGAATGCCCACATTAAACGCAGACGTTCACAATTTGGCCTCCAACTGCGTGCAACAGCCTTTACCGCTGACAGAGAGACAGACGTCACAGGAAACCTTTTATTCACCTCACGACGACAGACTAAGTGACGCACAGCAACTGCGGGGCTTCTTTTTGCCATCAAGAACAAATGGATTACAGGGCACTTACTAGAAAAGTGCCGCATTGCACTTCGAAAACACAATCCGTGTTAGGATACTTATTATGTCACGCCCGACGTTACGAAGGACTTATCCCATTCAGATAGCCCTCTTCTGCGAAATGACGCCTGTGTGGATTGGTATACACGTAACAATGTTTCGGAAGACATTGCTGCCTGCAACTTCAGGGGCTTCTGAAGAGAATTCAAAACTATACCTACTTTCAATGCACATAATTGAACATAAACTTTTATGATGTACCCCACATTATCATTCTACAGTTCATTTAAACGTGTAAGACAACAGACGTAACTTAATAAATAAGTTAGTTGCAGTTTGTCAAGATTCACAATTACAAACAGCGACGCACATGTAATTTTTCAAGTACACGCTCTTACAGAAACATTCCCTTACATCAATCAGCCTTTAAATGTCCTGTGTTTACTCTATGTACTATCTCCAATAACAGTAAAAAAAAACTCTGTATTTACCACCAAATGTATCAAGTTTTTTAATGAGTCTCTCTAAATAAATAACAAACATTTCTCTAACAACATTAATGGATGGTCTTTGCAAAGGAAACAGACACTTTTCTCTTTGAGGTAAGTCTAAACTTTTACGTACAATTTAGGTGAACGTTAGGCATCACATCACCACCAAATTGTTAACTTCCTTCCTCTGAGGCCTACTTAAGCACACATGCTCCCGTCACCTTTTCTTCATCGCTTCTAGACCCTGTAAGTTTCATTTAGCCTACCTTTACTAGAAGGACGAGCGGGTACAGCCGGGAAAACTCAGAACATTAGATTTTTCTGTTCTCTGTCGGTCAGTCACCAAATGGTTAATACTGTAATAGATATTGTACTGGCCACGTTCAAGATACTTTAGGCACCAAAATTTTGTAATAATACATCCTTTATGGAAAATTAGATATCCGTCTGGGTAAAACTGGATAAAAACTGAAATATGAACCGTAGTTAAGGTGTATAAAGTATTAAGTTGTCTTACGAAAGACCCGTTTGCCCATTTATTTCGTCTGTACTAGTTCAGGCATTATTTCCCAGAGCACCAGTTGGGATGCAAATGACACATACATTTATCTGCAGGTGTTTAAAAAAAGATCATGATTTATATCCACACATAACAAAGGCAAATTGTTTGCGATTTTTAACTCACTATACGACCCTCTTTCCTTTCGGGTACATAATGAAAATTCTTAAAACACAAAAATGCACGTTTTACACTTCCGCTGTTCGTACAACCCCATTCCCAAATATGAACATAAGTGTCGGAACTTCTGTTCTGTATTCGGAATGTTCGGAATCCTTGTTTCTGAGACCAGCAACTTGAATATCCTGTCTTTTCATTCTGAGTCCCTACAGGAAAAAATGCCGATATCTTAGTAACAACAGACCGCAAATATTTCCTTCCACGTTTATCACTATCACTCTTCCATTTGGCTTTTACTTTATAATATCTAATTGGTCATTTTACTTCACGAGGGTAAAGGCATTTTTTTTAGAGAACTCCAGAAAATCAAGAAATGATTCATGCTACAAGCAAATTCTTTCACATTCCTATAACCCTTTAAACACCAATTGAAAGTACGAGTCTTTGCATTGTTCCCGACAACCGAAAGAGCTTGGAATCAGCCTTTTTGAAAGACACCCAGGCTTCTTCTTTTTGTCCGTCTGGTAAGATAAACATCTAGCCTATGTGAATATGAGTACGTTACGTTGGTAGAATGACACTGACAGGGAAAATCGAAGTACTCGGAGAAAAACCTGTCCCAGTGCCACTTTTAAAAACACTTAGGTAAACCCGAACTGTATTGAAATATTCAGCAAGTAAAAAGGCCTGTCTTGTGCAGGTGAGTAATTACCTTTTATTCTAATATCCGTGGAAAACATGTGACTGCACTTTGAGGGCAGAATATAGAATTCTTTTCATCTTTAGCCTGATGGTACATATAGTAAACACTGGGATTGTACGGGTTAGAATTCTCAATTCATTCAGATTTTGTGTCAAGGCGGCTAGCTTTGAATAGGACGGTTTTTGATACCAAAACAGATAGGGATAATTCTCTTTACCTCTTAGTCTCAACTAGCACTGAGTCCTCTCAGCTTCCTTTCAGACCCGGACAATTCTCTCTCGCTACTCCATACACCACAGAGGGAAAGGGCCGGCATTTTATTTCTAGAGCTGCTTAAGAACGGTAACTTATAACTTTCATCATAACGTTCATACGAACAATACAGTATTCTGTGAATATTCAGTCTGGAATTCCTACAGCTACTTCTACAATAAATTTCCCAAAAATCTTTTTTTTATATAAATTAAATGATCCTGAAGATTTTGAGTTATTTATGTACGTTGCCTGGCAACCCAGTCAGTGACACAAGAACACACATTCGTACATTTTACATGCGTTTTGCTACATTACGTTATATGGGTATAATTTTCAGTCCCTGACCATGCACAGTATTGCCTTTGTCTCTAACACATTATGCTGGAACAAGTAGATACAATTCATGGCCTACTCCTGGGCTGGCGAACTTTTGTCTATACATTTCGAAGAAATTCTTTCGTGTGACCATGGGAATTTTGAAGAACAAAATAAGGGTCTGGAGTCCCCCATAATTATTTCTGCATCATTATTAATGTAAAATGTAATTATATTGTATAATTTATGCATAATATAGTTATTATATTTCTAACAAAACTCCTTAGAGGAATGCGATAAGGAAGAAAATGTGGAAGTAACTGAGGCTGCTCCTACTTCCTGTTCGGAAAAGGACCCAAGAAATAAGTAAAATGACTATGATTATATCGTAATTATTGAAAGTTTATTATTTTTATTGTAAAAATTATTGCAAAGTGAGAGAGTGCATAAAGCATAATTAATAAGCCTGTTTAGGTAATCAATGATGCTTCTAAATGATTTTAAATGCGACAATTTTAGAAATTAAATGTTATTATAACCACATTCGCAGGTCTATCTGACAGGAGACAACATTAACAAATTTGTGACAGTAAAAAAAAGGACAAAATATGTTTGCACAAAATTTAAAGAACTCTTTGCCATGTCTGCATTATATTATAGTTATGTTTACCTGTATTCACTTTTCTGTGCCAAGAAATACAAAGAATAGAGAATAAAATCGATGCAAACGTTGCCGGAAGCCCTACTGAATAACTAATAATAATCCGTGTTGATTTAAAATAGATTATTTAGAAATAAAAGTGTTTATTAATAATACTTTATAAATAACAACATACATGTCACTGTGACATTTATAATTACAATAGGCTACATAAAAAAATGGGAAGCTAGTTTACTATTAGTGCGTGGGAAGCTAGTTAACATATTTTACTATTAGTGCGACGTTTGCTGCTGTACAGAGGATGATGGGCATTTTATGGCAGGTTTGTACTTGGTTGCTCTGAAAGTTATTCATGCAGCACTGTATTCTTCATTAGTCTTAAAATGAATTTAGATATCTATGCTTAGACACTATCAAATGTAAGACAAACTCCGACTTAAGAAAATTTAAAGGGTGAAAAATCGCGTCTTAGATTCTAGGAAATGCGGTAGTTCAATTAACAACAAGTTAAATATTTGTCAGTAACCTCGAAATCATTTCTCTTTCGACGGGTTTTGTCAGAAGGTATTAACTGTTCACTCACATTACAAATAGTGTGGGCAAAAAGATCCAGTGCTAACCGTTCAGTTGTCTTTAAAAAAAACAATGCTAATGACGTTGTACAGCGAAGGGGATGCTCATCTGGTTCTCATGTGGAAACTTGGGTCAGCTGTTTATTGCGGAGATTGTAAAACGTTCTGTCCAATGTCACCTATTCGGCCAGTCACAGCCATGCCGGCGCCCAATGAGAAATATCCAGTCAACACTTCGCACCACTCCCGATTTGTGTAAAATTGTTCCTCTCTCAGTGTATTTTGGTAGCAACGGTAAATCATATGCAGTCCCTACGAAGACAGATATGCGTGTGTGTGTATACACATAATTTCTTCACAATATCGGGACGTTGTTTGGGCAAAAGAAATAAAAAAAGAATGGGGAGAGCAGTGAATGCCGCGTTTCAAAGAAATCTTTTCGCCTGCCGTAGGTTCGTCAGCCCTGTCCTTGATGGATTCATAAACTTTAACATCAGTACCCACAAGATCCAGCTTCATCCTCCAGTGATTGCGACACTTTAACACACACAAACACAAACAAACACACAGGGGTGGGGGTTGTTCCAACCGTAAATTGTGCAGGCTAGATTAATTTCAGGTTCACACATAAGCCTACACAGCTTATGCACAAATATACGAAGTAATATATTAAAAGACGCTATTTAAATTGTAGAGATTAAAATCTTAATTTGTATATGCATTATTCAGTTCCAAACCCCGTTATCTTGTCGTCTACTATCCGCAGTGCCTCAGATCGGAGCATATATACGTAGACTTGTGCTGGTCTCTTGCTATGGCAAAATAACTCCAAGGACAAGGGCCTGGAAACAAAGTTGCCAGGATAACATTTTGTACTAAAAAGGGGGAAATAATTGAACACTTTAGGCTATAACATACCTAGGAACATCCTACAGTGCGCCACGATAGGCTGCATAAGTATTGGGGACATAAGAAATACGTATTCTTGTCCATTAAGGAAGGCGCTCAAAAACCTATACTTGGAATACCGAAAAGATGGCAATATAACTTTCGAGAGAGACTTAAGGACAAGAATCCCTAGGGGGGGGGGGGTGGAAAGTTGGAAAGTGGATGGAATTCGGTCAGGATTATTTCCTATAGCAAGCTCTGACATCAGCTGCATAGAAATTCCTTAGCCGGTTACCTAAAATTAGCAAGAGTACAGAATCGTACGTGTACATTTCTTGTATATCTGACAGCGAAGACGCTTTTGAAAAAATCCTGCTTCAGTAAGCCATAAAATTCTGGTGATTGTGGATTTTCTTACTGAATTCGCTACAGACTTAAATCAAAGAAATATTCCTAAAGCAAAACCCATCGATTTTATCTGCACACTCAGGTCAAAGAGTCAAATAATACATTAATATTTATAAGACTGCGAATGGGTAGCATACGAAGCACGTTGCAAAACACGCAACAGATCTCGAGAAACGAAACAGTGCGTGTTCATGTTCGCATGCTTGAAGCACGAGCATAAGAACGAAGGCTGTTTAGTTCAATCGTTTAAAGCCCTGTGGTTAATAAATATACCACACTGTGCAACGGCCAAAACTCTGAATTTTTCCACAAAACATACACAATTGTGTGTTATCGTATCTTTGTCCAAATAAGTAGCCACTGTACTAAACAACATTACCAACCGTTCTCTCTGATGGAATTACACTGTATTCTCTGTAAGGCAGAGAATGAACCCTGACTCTAAACTAATTTTTGTCTTCGAGGTTCTAAAAGTAGGAATAACTTTATTGTGTTTAAAAAGGGCTTGTTGAAGCTTCTCCAGCGTGCATACGAAATGCATTTATATAAATAATGAAATGAACATGTCTGAAGGTCAGCCTATGTGTGGCCTTTACCTTTTTGTAAAAGCAAATTCAGGTTCCACGTAGGGCAATAAAGTGTTTGATTTAATATCTACACGAACATGATGTATCTTTTATCGTACACGATGAACTAATAACAACGACGAAGCGAAACGAACAGACGGTCAGGTATTTCGCAAAAAGTGTTGATTTTGAAGCCACGTTTGCGTGAACAAGATAGGCAATGTACGTATAATGTAACGCTGTGGTGCACTGGAGTAATGTTTACACATCCTTGGCTATCCTAACAGTCTGATACCATTTCATTCGACAAGAGCGCTTTTGTGACGATTTAATGACGCCGACGACAATAAAACGTAAATAGGTCTTCACGTAAAGTGCCTTATATTTTGGTCCAATTTTAATCAATTTGAATTTTCCCGACATAAAAGTCCCCAGTATCAAATTTAACGGAAATCCATCCAGTGGGCGTCATGTTAATACATGTGGACGAACGGACGGACGGACGCACGCACGCACGGGTGGACACGACGAAAATAAGAGGCGCTTTTTGAGATGGTGCAAACGCGCCCAAAAACTAACGAAGAATATCGCTGATGTCACAGAAACCACGTACGTAATGCTGTGGTCAGTTGCTTTAAGGTACAATAATGGTTGTGGTTAATGCTGTGGCCAGTTGTTTTACGGTACAATAATGGTTGTAGTTAATGCTGTGGTCAGTTGCTTTAAGGTACAATAATGGTTGTGGTTAATGCTGTGGCCAGTTGTTTTACGGTACAATAATGGTTGTGGTTAATGCTGTGGCCAGTTGTTTTACGATACAATAATGGTTGTGATTAATGCTGTGGTCAGTTGTTTTACGGTACAATAATAGTTGTGGTTAATGCTGTGGTCAGTTGTTTTACGGTACAATAATGGTTGTGCTTAATTCTGTGGTCAGTTGCTTTAAGGTACAATAATGGTTATTTTCTCGTAGTGACCCTAAATAGCACCAAAATGTAACATGCAACGCAAGTCGGGTATTGATCTCGTGACTTCTACAGAATGTACTGCGAGCACTTCCGAGAGGAATAATTTACGTCACGGCCAACTTGCTTTTTTTAAACAGTAGACCTTTTCCAATTCATGCATAACATTTCCCAGCTTTTCCGATAATACGTTTCACTTTCTCGAAAGTCCTCTGAAATTAATGTTACAAGAACAAAATGGCGTTCGCGGGTCACAGAACACACACTGTTTACCGACAGGTTCAGAAGTAACACAATCTTGTGACCCGTAATAAAATGTTACAGTCACAACTTTTAACACGCAATCAAGATATTTTCAATTCGGGACTTCACTGTTTCCTCCTTTCCTTTTTTGTTAAATTCAGAATTTCGTTTTGCCCTGCTGTATTTTATTAAAAGTGTACCCTTACGTGACACTTTCACATGTCCCCTAAAAAAAATAATATTTAAACCAAAGGCTCAATTCGAAATGGCTTTATGTACCAACGTATTATACCAAAAGAACATTTTCTCATGCAATTTTCGAATGCTAAGAAAATGAAATAACTTTTGAATTTGTAACTGTTTACCTACTGTCGTTATTTATTAATATTATATCTGTTTATGCTACACAGTAACTTTCAAACAAACGGCTAAATTTTCATAATTACTTGTATGAATATCATTTCATTATACCTCAGCCAGCCATGCATATTTTGCTTTTCAACTGCCGACGTAGTATCGCCGTTATGGCGATATTACGTCATTTAAAGCAGCCAAAGTAACCTAGCCTTGAGACCTTACAGGCCCGTTACAGGCCCGGAGGGGCCTAGAGGGTTCTAGGAAGTTAAGGTTCCCAGATTTGGTGACAACGGCACAGTATGGTGGTAGGTTGTCAGCCTTACGCACCGGCCGCTTTTACCTCCAGGAAATGCTCCTGGTACTCATTTCTGTTAGAGTCTGAGTCGACCCCAGGACCATAGTGCGATCACAAGGATTTTATGTCAATGAAAAATCCAATGACACCAACTGGGATCGAACAAGCGACCTTCCGATTTGTAGTACAGCGCCTTAACCACTGTGCTACCGCAGTCCTCTTATTTCTACAAATAGTACGCAAAATTATAGAGGCTGCCCTTCTTAGAATATCAAATATTACGAAAGTTCCACCTAAAAATGTAGACCTTATACACTATAAGTGTTTGTGTGTGTGGGAGGTGGGGGGGGCGGGGTATGTAGGCAGGTGGAGATTCATCATTACTGAGAGGTAAAAATAACTACGGTATTTATAAGATCTTCTAATCCACGACACTCTGTTCCAGAATATTGGCCCACATTTCTCCCGTCCTTCATTTTAAAATACTGCTACAGAAGTTACAAGTTCTGGAATAAGCTCCTGAATGCAAGAATCTCTTCCCTCTGCTGCTTTGCATTCAGCGTGTCAAAACATTCCGACTGAGAACCTCTGTGACAGTCTTGCTGAGGTGTTTGCTATATTCGACACACGAATTTCGGCAATCAATTTAACATACATTTCACGTCGTAAACTTTGACCTAGAAGCATACCAAAGCGCTTCTCTAAAAGAACAAAGCAGCCAATTAAAGATACTCACCTTGTAACCTCTATTTTATGTGTACATCTATAGCAGTTCCGAACTAACACAAAAATAAATGCGAATAATTTTAATCTTTATTCTTTGTATGCCAATAATATAATCTAAATACAATGAAGCTGAGACTTTGAACATTTTATTAACAAGTGCAAAAAAGGCTCAGTTCCTCCAATACATGATCTACAAGTACTGGATCTTTATATACTTACTTAGTCCATAGTGCATATTCCTTCTTGGGAAGGTAACTGGTTTGCAGCTAGTCAAGAAATTCCCCGCATTTTATGGAACCCGAAGGTTCATTGCCGCACTCAAAAGCCTACTCCACCCGTCCCTATCCTGGGCCAGCCCAATCCATTCCACATTTTATATGTAGGACCAGAGAAAGGCTAAACTAATAACCCAAATAACGGCCGCAGTCGAGGTCTGTATGTTTCTACTGCAGTCGGTAATGAGTTTTGTTAAGCGAAAATAATTTTAAAACATACTTTATACATATTCCTTCTTCACAGTACAATCCAATCAGTTAGTGGTGAAGAGCAGCGTTTGCAGCTTGATTTGGGAACACAGTCCTTTCGAACTTTCAAAGTTTTTCAGGAAACCCTTATAAAATTATCTATTTTTACATTACCTAAAAAACTGTAACACAGATAAGTAGGGGTAAAAATATATAAACGTTAAAAGTAGGGCATAAGTCCAAAATATCATTGGCACAAATTTAGTAACAGAGTCACATTAAATGTGTGTGAGGAATAAACCCCGAGTTTTCGTATAACACCATTCTTTAAATATTGCATTAGAGGAAAGATATTCGCTGTTGTTCTGCGATCGATATAAAACACAGAAATACTATCTATGGGAGTAAGGTAAATTGTTTAATTTTAAATTTTGCAGTACTTACAGTAGCGCCTAGATTTTAAATGTGTAACCTACACCCTGTTTGAACAGGGAAGCCCTATTTCAAAGAGGGTTACTTTCTAACGTCGAGCAGTAAAACGCTGATGAAAATATCTTCAGGCCTACATGCAGCTTCTCTTTGCAAGTCAGATAGAATAAGGTGCCACAGTTCGTAACAAAATGTATAGTTACATTTATAATACCAATTATCATTCTACCGAAAACATTGCATTAATCATCAGTTCAGCAATAAATTTGTAATGTTATACATATATTCCTAACGTAAAGTAATATGTGCCTTTCACGAATCAATAATACGGCAACTATTGAAAGCACTAAGTCACGAGACTTCCAATATTGTCACTGAAAAGGAAGTGCAAGTAGTAAAGAAGAAATACCAATCAAATATTCATAATGCGAAGCGCTTATATCTTAAACTACTGAACACTATTACCGTCTCCTCTAGACCCTTGAGGAATTAGGTCATGAAAATTCAAAGCAAAGTCCAACTCCCATCAAGGGAAAATGTTTTTCCTAGGTTGTAAAAAGAAATACTCCCCCCCCCCCCACTTCGACCACAATCCACTTCTTGATTTTTACATCTTTAAGAGATTCGTGTCGTAAATGAAAGGATTATATTGTGACATCGCCACTCTCAACCTCGATTTATAGAAGGTCGAATTTTTACAACATTTCTTTAACACGAAAAACGAAATACGAATCTAGTCTTACACGTCGTAAAAACCCCCCATAATATCAAACCTATTACTCCGCGGTAAGTGATGAGTTCTTTGAGCTGAATTTTCGTTGACTGCGATGCTTACAAAATAAAAATATTTAAGTATGCTCACCGATGCATGTAACTGGCACAGATATTATCCTCCGTCGTGTTTCGTTTCTGCAGGACCACCATTGGGGGATTTATATCTATCTTTACACAAGTATTCTACGCGAAATTAATAGAGGTTACATTAGCTGACACAACAGCGGTTATTGTTAAAATTTCGGTTCCTCTTTTATTTACTTCTCGTCCTACAATAATTTTCAAATGTGCCTTGTTCAAATATTTACAAAGTACGTATGAAAATATCATTAAAATGTTTATAAACTGAACACAACACCAAAAATCAGAAAGACTCAATACTATAATTGCCGTTTAATTTTGTTACATTACAATAATACTCTTTTCATCCTCAGACCGCTTGAACTACTTAATACAGAGATACAGAGTTCAGTACGTCTTTCTCGCATTGTCGATATGAGATCCTCGCCGCTGTGTGCATTAAGACTACGCCATTCTGAAAATCAGCACCATGTCTAAGGACACATAGCTGCCAACATTTGGGAGAAACCTGATAAGTTCTTTTTCAAAATAAAAGATAGCCGAAGAGGAAGTGCATTGGCTACAGTGCGGTTGGCTCCCACAACCGACAACTTCTGCTTTGGTATCGAACCCTGTTTCGGAACTTGATCCTACAAAGCCACTCTTGCCCTTTGACCTTGAATTTCCTTCCTGATGAGAAATGAGACGGCGAGATAAAAATGTTATTAGATGTTAGGAAGGAAGAAATGGAACAAGGGATATGAGCGAAAAGAAATTAGAATTGGTAGATATAAAAGGATTTTTTTTTCAGGGTACAAAATATGTAGTTGATACTGTAATTTGATTATGTCATGTCTCCCAATTCATTTACATTGAACTTGAAAATCTTAACACGAAGGAAATGCAATTTACAGTCCCTGGTGTGGTTCATGTTTATCCATAGGGTTCGTCTTCCACCCCGGTTTTCAGTCTCCTCTCTGTAAACTAACAACCGCCCCATTTGCATGCAGATACCCTTTATTGGATTGCCTGCACTGAAACCACCCAATTGCACCTCCATACAGCAGTCAAATTTAATTCACTTTGAAAGATAAATCAAACCGCAGATGTCATATGACCCAAACCGTTTCAGGCGTCATAACAATTTTATGGATTGGGACTAACCAGACTGGAGGACACAAGTGCAGCTTTGTTTGTTTACGTCCTGGTTATTTCCTTCATCTCAACAGAGAACATATATGATATATAAGGGAAAAAAATAATATATTTGATTCAATTTTTATTATATTACTGCACAATGTAATTCAGTTCCTTATTATAGTGCCTGTAAAAGTCGAATAGCCAATAAGAGAGGGGAAATGTTACAGCATACAGAAACTAAAAACTACAATTAAAACACAAAGTACAAGAAGATTATACAACCGTACTCTATCGTGCAAGAGTCTATAGGAAATCCGCAAAGACCGTGTGTGCCGTTTATTAAGTTTACTTGTGACCAAATTACGCATTTAGGCATAAGTAATGTGGATCAGCAGAAAAATTTAAGACGATGGAATTTTTAGGACAAGACCCAGTAAGATGCAAAATCGTTGCGATTAATAAGTGTTTACAACAAGGAAAGAATTTTAAATATCTCGGTTGTGAAATTTCCTACGAAAATGGAAAAGATACTCAACAAAAACTATCAAAATTTGCTCAAATACTGGGAATTCTACACAACACTTTTAAACCAACTTTGATCCAAAAATTTTCAGTCATCAAAGTATATAATGCACTGGCTGTCCCCACTCGTCATATGAAAGCGAAATTTGGACCATTAGAAAAAATGATTAAAAAAAAACTATTGATATCAATCGAGACGAAATTTTTCAGAAGGATAGCCGGGACACCCTTTTTTTGACCACAAAAGACATGAAGATATTTTGGAACAGTTGAAAGAAGAACCAGTTGACGAGAAACTAAGAAGATACAAATCCATTGGCAACGATACGTAACAAGAATGAATAACAGGATGACAAAAATAATTCTGAATTACAGATGAAATGGACGAAGACGACTTGGAAGTCCTTTAAAAAGACTATCAGACGAGGCCGAAACAGGTCTATGTGACGGCGATGATGATGATGATGATAGGTGGATTTGGCCAATTTTTTTTAAGATTTATGGCACAGAAAGTATGTAGCGCATGTTCAAGGGCAAGTTATAAAATTTTTCTCTTAAACAATTTGAATCAATATTTACACAGGAACACAGGTGAAACAGAAATGAATCTAATTATAAGTGTAAATAACGGAAGTTAAAATTTCTAAAAAAAAAACGCTGGACTCCAAAATCTTTCTCTCGTTAAAATATTCATTTTAATTTTAATAAAAAATAATTATCAATTCGTTGTCTGAAACAAAGTGCCCTGAAGATTAAATAATTAAGCTTTACTTCATTATCACGAAGAAAATCGATTAAATAAACTTGCAAGCATTATTTATTTTGAGGTCCACAATAATCTGCTGCCTATATAGGAATTCAGTGAGGTCTTTTACATCATAAAGTTTGCTGTGCACCACGTCCTCAGTCTGTTTCACTTTGCAAGTTTTGGATTGTCACGTTAGGTTAATATCACAACCCGGCTGACAGCCTCGTGTTATTGGAATACTTTATTTCAGATATTAAATTTCTCCCAAGCAAACTGTGTTTTTTTACTTAGCATGGACGACATAAATATTTGCCCTTCTTCGAAACCGTAAGTAATATTGAGACAGGGATTCTGCGCTGAATTTCCGTCCGTCACAAAATCTCCACGTCACATGATAACACGCTACATATGATGACAGGAAATTGAGCCCTCGGGCACCTCACCAACAGGTTAGAGGGCAATTGTTGACGATCCGAGGATTGGCACATACATCGCCATCGGTCCTTTGAGCGATCGGGTCCCAATTACGGGTGGTCTTGTGGTAAGGAGGTTAGTGAAAACACACAAAGCTAATAAACAAACAAGCAGTTGTATTATGAACAGTATGACATAACATAAAAGAAAAGAAACAATAACCAAGTCTGACAAAATATATCAAGCCGCGAACTATTTAGCGTGTACAACAATCAAGTCAAACTGCACAAAGACATGCATCGTAAAACAGGCTCAGGCCCACCAGATACTGAGTATACAGCCATACAAATAAACAGTACAAGATCAGTACACTTGGCTCAGGTAGCCTGACAATGAATCGGCCAACATTACATACGCTTGACAGTTAAACACAATCAGGCCGCTTCTGCACGCAACACGCGTACCAAACAAAGTACTTACAAATTAACATGGCCCACCAAGACATAACCCTGTCTTAACAAACTGTTGTGGACCTATATTTGGGGCGGCGGGCCCATGCCGAACCCGTATGGGAGGTAGAACCTCGGCAGACATCAGGAACGATCGAAAGTTTAGAACACCAAACAAAATTTGGAATGAAGACACGCCAAACTAACCTTTTACCAGGTAATCATTCCCGAGCGCTGCGTTGCTCTCCTCAATGACCAAATCTAGGAGTCTCCTGCTCCCGGCCGGTGCTTCAGATGAGAACCCCAAAGGGGAAGACGAAACAAAGAAGACTGACTAACGTCCAAATTACACTCATAACCAAAACTCGGGGCGACGCCCACACCTTTCACTTTTACGTCGAGTGGCCAATGGCCCGGATGATAGCCGGGGTGAAGGGGGAAGGGGGGAGAAAACGGTCTGTGAGCTCGCCGGGGGCAAGTTCACGGTCTGACATTGAGCCGGACGGCTCAAAATGCAAAAAAGAATATATGTACGGTGAATCAGTAGAAAAAGTATAAGAAATCGGGTTGGAAGGTGTGGAGCGGACTGATCTGGCTCAGAACATGGGCAAATAACGTGCTGTTTTGATCGCGGTAATGAACGTCCGGGATCCATAAAATGCGGAGAATTTCTTTGCTAGCTCCGGAAGGACGAGATTGTCATGGAGGACTCTGCTGCATGGAGTCAGTCTTCTGTACACAAAATAAAACATTAACACCCCATCCAATTGCTCTAGTAAACGGAGACGGTACAGACACTAAAAAAAATTAAATAACCACGAACAAAATCGGCAGACTTTATAATTGTGACTAGTATTATAATAGCTGGAAGGAATCCATTACCTGTTGCCATTACAAGTGTTGCTGCAGCAACCGTTAATTGGGGTATCACTTTACAATGGGGTAAGAGCATTCAGACAGGAGTGAGTAAGCCATATCATATTCACATAACGTATGCGTATCCTCCTAAGTGGGCCTGTCCATTCAAATTATGCACTGACTTCCTAACGTAGGTTCGTAATGAAACCTGAGTGACTACATGCCGCTTGCCCACCTGATTGTGTTTGTGTTTCACAACTATTATCTCGCATCCAAAGAAAACAACCACAACACCTCGGTAACGTAAAGTTCAGAACAACAACAGTAACAGTTCTTATACGTCAATTGCGGAATAGTCACCGTTAACACCTTCAAAGATATAACTTAACAACTTTGGGTTTCTATAAGAAACATACCCACGCCTTAGGCCGCGTGGGTCTGCGGCCTCTCGCTTGCTGGAATTGTGGGTTCGAACCCAGCTGAAGGCACGGAAGTTTGCCTTTGTGAGTGTTGTCTGTTGTGAGGTAAAGGTCTCTACGTCGGTCTGATCACTCGTCCAGAGAAGTCCTACCAGGTATGGTGTGTCCAATGAGTATGATCGCGAAGCCCCGTAAGGGGAGGCCATGACCCGGAATATAGTCGAAGCGCCACGAGAAAAAAATGACACTTCTACTAATAAAGTACGGGGACAGAGTTGTAGAGCCAAACCCTGATATAGCGCCACACTCTGTACACCGAAACTGTAGCGCTGTATCGAGTGTGGCGGTAAACTGTAATTCCGTGTGATAAGAAGTTCTGTTAACAGAATTTCATGGGCGGTAAGTGAAGGCAGCGATACATCGTGGTTTGACTACTTCTGACAATTATTTCAGTAGGCATGCAAACACACAAGTATGAATCTTGAAACATTCTGTGAAGATATCTCCAGGTAATACAAGTAATTATGGTAATAACAATAATATCAGTAATACTAATAGCTGCTGCCACCAAATACAGAGACAGTACAAGCACATCAAACAAAATACATCAAATAACCCACATTAAGAAACGCACATAGCACCGACAGTAAGAATTAGTCACATCAAGTAACTAACAACATGAATAATACTAGAAATCTAAAATAAAAATAGACTTAATCCACACAGAGTGCTATTGAATATATCGATATTTCAATTCAATTCAGTTCATTAGACTACAGGCTTAGAAGCATAGGACCAATTACGAAATTAATAATAATAATAATAATACAAACATGCATGCCTATATTCTGTACAGAAGGAATGCTCTTCTGCTCATTGATCTCAGTAAACTTTCATGTTGTCCTCCGTGAACTCACATTAAAAGTTTTAAAACTAAATACTTCATTCTTAAATAGTGTAGGAATATGACGATAGAAAGTACAGTTCTGCCACGTGAATTACGAGCATTTTCTTCCCTGCTATATTTTACCCAATAATATAAAGAACGCACTTCCCGCCCTTTATTGCTGTCATCCCGTGGCGCTACAGTAACCAATTAAGATTTCCGTGTGGTGTCCAACTAACCCAACTACAAGCCGAAGGTTAGATTACCAAAGTACAATGTCCTCAGGTCTTCGCTCTTCTGGAATGTTAAGCGGAGTGAACTGGTACTTGGATGCTGACGTTTCGGGACAACATATCAATACCATCTTCAAACGTCAAGCAGTCCTTTGAAATGGGAGCTACAGGTGTCCCGAAACGGCGAAATCTACCATTTTACGCCGTATAACATCTCAGAAGAACGAAGGTCTCATTTACACCGCAGTGGAAGTCCGAAATCGCGCAAACAATGTCCTTTTTTGGCTAGTTTATATAACAATAATGAATCATCACACAGTAATATAAATGTTTCGTTTTAAACACTCGCCTCTTTTACAGCAAATTGAGTTTAATGGTCCTCAAGTTACCATTATTTCGTCACAGTTATACTCTAATTTCTCTTTACCTTATGTCACTCTTTAACTCTAATTTCTACGGCTCATTTCTTGACGTGCATTTCAGTTGGAAATCTGTCAAGTTCCCTTTTTCAATTGTGCCGGCTGCGCTGAGAGATTCGCTTCTTAACTTTCGCACTTGTTTCAGACGTCGACAGCCCAAAAGCCACATCACAGGTTACAACCCTCCACACCCGATATAATTCAATTGAATTGTAAACTTGTCTCATACAGTTGTAGCTACTATAAAACATTTTTTTTTTAATTTCACTAGTTTCCACATCATGTTTCTACAAATATGGGGTCATAGGTCATTACTCGCTTTTGTAACATTCTACCAACTGAGTAGACATATGAAACTAACAGAAAGATAAAACAACTAGATATAGCAACCATCTCTTTTCTGCTCCCAAAACCAGTTTTGAGGGTAAACTTTTCTTCAATAATTTGTTCGTAACTTTTTTTACAAAGATTACTAGCTGCAGTCCCATACGCCTCGTGTTAATTGTTGCCGGAGATAAACGTGTAAACACATAGTGCCCTACACTTGCAAATATATACACACATCTATGTATTCATTTTTTTATTTCCCAGAAAGGCACCTAGTAATTATTTAAAATCCAACGTTTCTTATCTAATGCGTCAGATACATTATTTTTCCTACTACTAAAAATTTACAACATTATAATTTAATTTTTGGAAGTTCCAATGTGCAGTGTTTCACTCAGCATCCAGTAATATTTCACTGATTCCGCAAATGCATATTCGCGAATGAAGCGAAGAAATCACAGTCACACAGATTTCACAAAAAAGCCATATTCATATCACTTAAGACAGCTGCATAAACGTTCTTGTGACTGCTTTCGACATACAACATGGCGACGTCATAGTGGCTCCCTTAAAGTCGTGAATTTCCTCTTTCCAACATACGTCATCTCCGATTTTGTTGTACGTCTCCCCAGATGTTACAGTTTCCATACATATTTTCGTAACTTTCAAATATACCTCAGTGTACTTCCGAAGTTTATCAATTAATATAATTCAATAATTCATTTTTCTTGTACGCTACATTGTATTAAATATGGCACATATGCGCAACCTCGTAACTCAGGTGTGGTATTTACATTCTCGAGTATTTCGAACGTATACTTAGATTTTTATTTGCTAACCCCCGAGCATGTGCTTATACATAAAACAAAAGGCTGCAACTGCTAACACTACGTTTTCTACAGTATCCAAACATCTGTACAATTGGTACCGGGGCCCTTTACCGCGGATATAGCGGCAGGGGCCTGGAGTTTACCACCCACCTAGCCGCGAAGTTGTGAGTGAGTACAGCTATACGTCTAACCCACCCCCCCCCCCCCCCCCCCCCCCCCCCCCCCGTCCGCCTACCCACTTCACCTACCGCCACCACCCCATCGGTCCTTCCCCTAATTCACGCCGTTACGTTCGGCAAACCTTGCGCAGGTACAACACCACCTGAATTTTGACAGGCATTTTCCACAGT
>Ga0123352_10001805_pt1 | contig 29033 bp, 33 predicted proteins | sample TergutLab28metaG_FD_89700 | JGI IMG/M metagenome (GOLD analysis project Ga0123352, IMG submission 89700) | Labiotermes labralis P1 segment gut microbial communities from Petit-Saut dam, French Guiana - Lab288 P1 | ecosystem: Host-associated > Arthropoda: Insects > Digestive system > Gut ... | reverse complement strand
GCTTTGCCCGCACGGCGGTTGCTTCCGTTGCGACCCCGATAATTACGTCGCAGAGATGCAAGTTAAAGAAATAATTATGCGGAAAAAGCGTGAATAGACGGTGACATACGTATAACATATCATGAAATCTCCGTTACGCCGCCCATGTACGGAACAAGCACTTCCGGAATTTTTATGTTACCGTCGGGTTGCTGGTAATTTTCCATGATGGCGGCGGCGGTGCGCCCTACCGCCAATGCGGAACCGTTCAGCGTGTGTGCGAAAGAAGGTTTGTCGGCAGGATTGTCTTTAAAGCGGATTCCGGCACGGCGCGCTTGGAAGGTTTCGTAATTACTGCAGCTTGAAATTTCTACATAACGATTATAACTTGGCATCCAAACTTCAATGTCGTATGTTTTTGAATTGGCAAAGCCCAAATCGCCCCCGCATAAGTTTACAACGCGGTAGGGCAGTTTCAATTCCTGCAAAATGCCTTCGGCGTTGGCGGTTAGTTTTTCAAGCTCGTCATAAGAATTTTCGGGGCGGGCGATTTTGAAAATTTCTACCTTGTCGAACTGATGCGTGCGAATTAACCCGCGGGTGTCGCGTCCGGCGGCTCCGGCTTCTTTACGGAAACTTGGCGTGTAGGCGCAATAATAAATCGGAAGTTTCGCACCGTCTAAAATTTCTTCACGGTGGATATTTGTAAGAGGAACCTCCGCCGTCGGAATTAAATAATACTCTGTGTCGGAAAGATGATACATATCTTCTTCTTTGTCCGGCAATTGCCCGGTGCCTATCATGCTGCGGCGGTGCGCGATATACGGCGGCATAATTTCTTCGTAGCCGTTTTTTCCATGACGGTCCAGCATAAAATTTATTATTGCGCGTTCCAGGCGTGCGCCAAGCCCACGAAACAGCATAAACCGCGCACCCGTAATTTTTGCGGCGGTTACGGGGTCTAAAATACATAGCTCTTCGCCCAAATCCCAGTGCGGCTTCGGCTCAAATGTGAACTTCGCAGGCTCGCCCCATTTGCGGATTTCCACGTTGTCAGTGTCGTCTTTTCCCGGTGGAACCGTTTCGTGCGGAATGTTCGGAATTCTCATAAGAAACTCTTCAAGCTCCGCGTCAATTGCGCGAACTTCCGGCTCAAGGGCTTTTATTGCTTCTGCAAGCTCTTTCATTTCAATCAATAAAAGTGAGGTATCCTCGCCCGCTTTTATCAACGCGGGAATTTTCTTCGATGCCGCGTTTTGCTTCGCTTTCATTTGTTCGGATTCGTTAAGAAGTTCGCGGCGACGCTTGTCCAAACTTTCAAAGCGCTCTAGCCCGAAATCCTTTCCGCGCTTTGACAACGCCGCTTTTATTTCTGCGAAATTTTCTCGTAAAATTTTGATATCAAACATTTTTTCACTCTCCTGATTATTTGCTATCGGATAACAGTATCCGTATTTATTTAGTTTGACCGATTACTGCATACCTATTACAAGTGAATTATAAAGTAAACAACGAAAGAATTGCAACAAATTAATCATTTGATGATTTATCAGTCTCGGTAATTTTCATAATAGAGGACAAACGGCTTCGCATATGTTTTTATAAATTAACAATATGTGAGGTGTTTTAATGTCTCCGGAAATGGAAATTAAATCATCTGATGAAAAAAACATAACATACATAGAAAGAAACGGAAAAACATTCACGATAATCGAACATTTCACGGGAACTCTGTCATATCTCGATATCGTAAAAAATGCTCTTCGCCGGGAAATGGAATGTATGATAACACATCAGGTCACTTGTTGCTGTTTGGAAAGGAGTTCAAGGTGAAAAAACAGCAACAGAATATGGCAGCAATTTACTGCCGTTTATCCCGAGATGATGGAGGAGATGCTGAATCCAACAGCATCCAAACCCAACGAATGATGCTTCGGCGTTACTGCAAAGAACAAGGTTTTAATATATATTCCGAGTACATTGATGATGGCATTAGTGGGGTAACTTTTGACCGGATTGGATTCAAAAATATGTTGTCTGACATAGAAGAAGGCAAAGTGGGGATTGTGGTATGTAAGGATTTATCTCGTCTAGGCCGTAATAATGCAATGGTCGCGTACTATACGGAAATTGTCTTTCCCGATGCGGATATTCGTTTTATTTGTATTGATGACGGCATTGATTCCGCCAAAGGCGAAAATGAGATAATGGGCTTCAAGTCTATAATCAACGAATACTACGCAAGGGATATATCAAAAAAAATAAAATCTTCCAATTATACTCGTGCCCTTGCCGGAGAGTTTTCAGCCACACTCGCGCCTCTTGGTTATCAAAAAAGTCCGGAAAACAAGCACAAACTTATTGTTGAGGAAAAAGGTGCTGAGATAGTGCGCTACATTTTTCACATGGCGGTTAAAGAAGGATTGGGTACATGGCAAATTGCCGGCCGTTTGAACGCAGAAAATATACCCACACCTAGACAGCACAATAATGGCATGAGCAAAGATGTTTTTACCAACTCCTCGCACAAGCATGAGCCTGTATGGATACCGGCCAGCGTTCGCATTATTATAAAAAATCGCGCATATTTGGGGGAAGTTGTGAATGGTAAAACTTACTCAAAATCCTTTAAAAGCAGAAAGCGGCATAAAACGCCGTTTGAAAAGCACATAATAGTGCCTAATATGCATCCGCCTTTGATTAGCTCGGATGATTTTGAACTCGCCCAGCGGATTATAAAAATCAGACAGCGTGTCAACAAAAGTGAATGTACAAATATCTTTGTAGGAACGCTGTATTGTGTAGATTGCGGAAGCCCCATGTCGTTTACCCCTGCACCTGATACAAAATTTGGCGGATATTTTATGTGTAACAAATATCGGTATCGTGTCAAAGAGGATAAACGCATGTGTACTTTTCACTATTTACCACTGGACTACATCACAGACGCCGTAATTGTCGCGATTCAAAAACAAGCGGCAGTCGCTAAGGCACACAAAGATGAACTACGCTCATATGCCGAAAAATTGGCAGAGGAAAAGAGTAAACTGCTGACGAGCAAAGCGCGAAAAGAACTTTCTAAGTTGAAGCATCGTAGGGATGAACTGGATGTAATAATTCGTCGGTTGTTTGAGCAAAACGCACTTGGGGTGTTAGCAGACGAACGCTTCGTTTCCATGTCAGCAACATACGAAGAAGAACAAGCCGAACTCAAAAATCGTGTGAGCGAACTACAAGTTCAAATGAGCGAAACAAACCGGAATGTAGAAAATGTTGAAAAATTCCTCAAGACCATAAGCCGATACTTGGACATTCAAACCCTTGACAAAGGTATCTTAAACGAGTTGATTAATAGGATTGAAGTCCACACAGGTGAAGGACAACGCAGCAAGCGGCGGCAACTTATCGAGATACACTGGCGATTTATTGAGATGATTAAGTAAGTGGTTTGCCAAAAATAAAGCCTCCGAAAACTTCTTCGTAAGGGATAGCCCACTGGCGGCAACTCCTTCCCAAAGCCGCTTTCCTCCGATGAAGAAAAAAAATACTTAGCAATGTACGCCGAAGGTAACGAAGATGCAAAAGACATACTAATAGAGCACAATTTGAGACTGGTAGCGTATGTTGCCAAAAAATACAACAACCACGCCAAAGATGCCGAAGATTTAATTTCCGTGGGTACATTTTCGAGTGTTGTAAACCATACTCAAAAAAACCTTGTAGTACAGGCATTTTCAGGCGTTTTCCCCATATACTCAACTACCGATATTTTTAATGAGGTAGTCCAAAATGGAGAAAAAAGAAGTTGACCCGAAAGAAAAAATCATTCTCCCCAAAAATTTACAGCGTGAGATGATGAAATTTTTTCTCAAAACTTCCATGCCGAAAATTGTTGCTGCTAACAAGGCTCGACAGCAAACCTCTGAAATTTCTAACGAGAGGTGCTGATGTAAATTGTTAAGCACAGCGATTTATTTACGAGTATCGACAGAGGAGCAAGCAAAAGAGGGCTATTCAATCCGCGCACAGGAGGAAAAGCTAAGAGCCTACACCATGATTAAAGAGTGGCTACTCTTTGACGTTTATTCAGACGAGGGTATAAGCGGAAAGGACATTGACGGCAGACCCGAAATTAAGCGGTTGCTTGATGATGTTAAGAGCGGAAAAGTCAACAATGTGCTAGTTTACAAAATTGACAGGTTAACACGCTCTACCAAAAACTTAATAGAATTAGTTGACCTTTTCAACCAACACAACTGTGCTTTTAATTCTCTCAATGAAAGCATTGACACCGCAAGCGCAACAGGGCGTATGTTTCTTAAAATCGTGGGAATTTTCGCGGAGTTCGAGCGCGAAAATTTAGCGGAGCGGGTACGCATGGGCGTTGAACGAAAAGCAAGAGAGGGTTACAGCGTTAGTAATTTTTCGCAATCTTACGGCTACAACCGAGAAAACGGTAACAAAATTCAGGAAATTAATCATGAAGAAGCGAACATAGTTAAACGTATTTTTAGTATGTATCTACACGATGATTATAATATCCGCAAGATAACCCAAACACTCAACGCCGAAAATATCAGCAGTAAAATGGGTAGGCGTTGGACGGATAACACCGTCAAAAAAGTGCTTGAAAATTGTAATCACATCGGCAAAGTACGATATGGCACAAAAGACCCCAGCAAGTATTTTGAGGTTGACGGACACCATGAGCCAATACTTGATAGTAATACTTTTTATCAAGTGCAAGAAAAAATTAAAAAAATGCAAAGAATATCTCGAACCAAACGTCCGACAAGTGAAGTTTATTTTTGCGGAATACTCTACTGCCCTACTTGCGGCGGTAAGTATTCATCACATTGGCTTTATCGCAAGAAGAAAGACAACCGCGGAGAAATGACGGCAAAACATCCAAACTATCGGTGTATTAATGCCTACAATCTTGGTTCATGCACCAACAGAGGACATTTTAGCCACAAAAGACTAGAACTGGCTTTTGCGGATTATATTGCGAGGGTTGAAAACTTAACTGAAATCGGCAATACCAAAGCAGAGCCATTGTTATATGACAGTAGCGCGGAAATGACGGCAATCAATATCGAAGTCGAGCAAATCGAGAAAAAAACAAAAGAAGTTATGAGTTTTTTCATGTCAGGCAATATAAATTTAAACGAGTATCAAGGCATGGTTGCGGTGGGTAATGACAGGCGAGGAGAATTGATGTCACGGCTTGCGCAACTGGAAAGAGCGGAAAAATATCAAGGAGTGCGCTTTAAGAAAGCAGAAATTGTGGCGAGTTTTCGCACTCATTGGCAAGCATTGGACAATGAACAGCGGCAACAATTCATGCAAAAATTTGTGAAAAAACTCACTGTACACGCCGAACATTCAGACGTTGCAAAGTATAGAAACCTCATCATAATTGATGATTTGCAGTTTAACGAATTTTAGAGGCTTCCAAGCCTCTTTTTTTTGCACAAAATTTTGACACATAAACTTCAAATTTGCCAAACAAAAAAACGCATCCGGGCGAGTATGAATAAAACCGGATGCGTTTTTCCTGTGACGGTATTATATCACTCACTTTTAATTTCCTTAAATCTAGTATGACAACAGCGATAAAAAAAGTCTTCTGCTTGTTTGGCGGTGTATTCTTCTTTGACGGCATCAAGAGACTTCTCTATCATTTCAATTGAAATGGGATTTTTTGTTTTTGCCAACGTTTTAATTAAGCAAACGTGCAAGGGGCTTGAATCTTCCACTGGTATATTTCGCATTGCAGAATACACCCTGCCTATTAACGGCAAATCAAAACCGCTACTTTGTAAAAATAAGAAAATATAGCCATATTCTGCATCAGTGAATTTTCTTCTTTTGCTATTGTAGAAGATGGGTGCAAAAATGATTTTTCCAAGATGGATAAGGATGTGAACTGCTAAATTTTTTTGAATCGGTGTATCCGGCACATATACTCCGGTCGTTGCCATTATATACTCCGGCTCTAAGTAGTACGGTGCTTTATCAACTCGGCAACAACCCCTAGGGGTCATTAGCACAATATCATCAAGGCTGGCAAATTCGTGTGGGTGGATAATCGGCTCACGTTTTTTGCTCCAACTGCTGCTCGTGCTGGATTCCAAGCCGGTTTCGCTGTTAATGCTTGCGCTGCGGCTTTCTTTTTCAATTTCAGCAGTGCCGACAATTTTACTGAAATATGCTTGACTGTCTGCGTCCGTGGCGTTTAGGATTGCTTTGTAGGGACAATTATCAATAATTCCGCGCCGTGCGTGAACGCCGTAAATTTCATCTAGCTGCGCTAAACTTTGCACAATTAAGCAAATTGTCACGCCTCGGCTGCGTAGCGTTGCCAACGCGCCTTGAATTGCTTTAACTTTACCAAGTCGCGGAAATTCATCAAGCATGATTAAAATTGGCGGTAAATTTACACCGTCGGTGCTGTGTTTCTCTGCTCTACGTTCAAGTGTTCTGATAAGCTGGTTTAGCGTAAGGGTCAACATATTTTCCCACTGCTCTAATTTATCCTCCGGTACTTGCCAAATAATATCGTAGAGCGGTTCATCATTTTTTAAGCTGCTCCACTCTCCCCAATCAATAGTATCTGCTTTATCAGTGATGTCAAAGGCTTTTTTGATTCGCGGGTCAATGGCAAATAGGATTAAGTGCGTCAATTCCATGCCAACCCCCACAAGTTGTTTTAATTCTAAGCCATGAAGTTTACTTATGTACATCTGCGCCGGAACAAAATCGCCCTCAATAAGTTCTCGCATAAGCTCAACCATTGGTGTTATTTGAATAGCCTCCATAGTTTCGCTAAATGTTTTCCCAAGATTGAAATAATGCAGAATGCAAGCGGTTAAGAGATTTTGCGCGGATTTAATCCAAATTGGGTCTTTTACTTCCGGCGGCAAGTGCAAAACAGATAGCGTTAATTCTCTCGCGTTGTGAATGAGATTGTCCTCGCCGCCATCACGCAATAATGAGTATGGGTCGTAGGCGCAGCAATCATCTTTTAGCGGATTAAATACTTTTACCGATTTTCCGGTGTTCGCATTTAAGCGTTGCCACTGTTCAAGCAAATTTCCGTTGACTTTTACATCAATAGCAAATATCAATCCATTCCATGTTTCAAGTGTGGGTATGGCTATGGCTGATGTTTTGTAGCTTCCTGCGCCCCCCACTATCAAAATATGACCGTCTTTGTCAATCGGTTTACTGATGTAGTATTTTTGTGATGATAAAAAAGTTTGCTTGGTTACAGTTCCAAAAAAGAAACCGGAATTATCCCGGCAAGTGCTTACCATGAAATCCGGTATGTTTTCGCCTGACAATGGATTGTGTTCATATAATCGGCGTAGATTGCGGTAAAAAATGAATAACGCAATTGAATAGGTTACGATTAGTACAGGGATTTCGTATTGTTTGTAACTTTGAGCAAAATGTTGGTCAAGATGGAGTGCAATCGAAAACGGAAAAGCAAAAATCATTGGCACCCATAAGCCGGTAAAACCGCACATAAACCACAAAAGACGGTTTAGGGCGTGAAAATTTTGATTGACTGACCCGGTAAATGTACTGCGAATGCCAAACAACCTATCAAAAAAACCAAACAATTTACTTTCCTCCCAATCATAAATTCGTTTAGCGCGAACGGTCTTTGTCTTGCCCCTCGCGTCCCAGACCGTTAAGCCAATCAAGCATTTTGCCGCGCAATGCTTGGATTTTTTCATCATTGGCGGTGCTGTTGGTTGGGTTTTGGTCGCGCTGCTGTTCCAGTCTGATGATTTCTTGCTGTAATTCTTGGATTCGCAGCCGGATTTCTTCGCGCTGTAAATTTCTTGCTCGAATAGCACGGTTGATGTTTCCGATTTCGGTAGACACCCCGGCGCGTTCAAGTGCGGTTGCTTTTGCTCCCATATGTAGTGTTGGTTCGCGGTCAAGTCCTTGTTTCTCAAAACTTTCATGGGTTACTCTGGTTTCTAAACCTTTGCGCTCGAACTCTTTATTTTGTGCATTAGCCCAACCCTCACGCCAAATATTGACGTTCTCCCTTTTGTTCCAATCGGGATTTTTCTTTGAAGTAAAACCGTTTTCATCTGTCGGGCGAGTGGTAAGCAAGATATGCGCGTGGGGATTATCGGGAGTAATAATACTATCACGTCCAGCATCATTATGCTGGGGGTCGCTACTGTGGCGGTGCTTGCCGCTGTGAATGGCTATGTCGGCGCACATACCTTGACTGACAAAATGCTCTTGTACATATTCTCTAACTAATGCTATTTGCTCCCTATGGCTTAGTTCATTGGGTAGTGCTATCTCAACTTCCCGTGCTGTTCGTGCGTCTCGGCGCACCTCTGCCCTCTCTACTGCATTCCACAGAGTTTGTCGGTTTGAAAATGCCGTCGGTGCGTTTTCCGGTAACATGATTTCACTGTAAATAATGCCGCGTTTGTTGGTGTAATCGTGGGTCACTCCATCGCGCTCATTGTACAAATGCTCCCCCGCACGGTAGGCAGCCGCGCCTACGGCTGATTTTCCTTGATTTCTGCTGACGTATTTAACAGATAAATGATACATCGCCATTCTAAATATTTATGCTGCGGATTTTTTAGTATTCGCAATTATTGATTTATAGGTTCTTTCGGTTTTTGTTTTTTGGTTTTTAGCCCCGCAGGGCGCACTATGTTGGCAAATGAGCGGAGCGAGTGCCAACATGTAAGTGCGCTCTTATGCCGGTGGCAAAGAGATTTTTGTGCGCTTCGCGCGGTTTCTACCGCACACGCATTGCGTGGCGGATTGTACCTGCGGTGCATTTATTTCTTTGTCCTCCGCTTCGCTACGGTTTGCCTTTGGCAAACGATTATTTTTCTCTATTTTTGAAAAAGTATCAAGACAGGCTTATATGGAATATATATAGGGTGGAATTACTGAAAATGCTAATGGGGTGAGAATTTTGCCGGGCTATGATGAACAAATAGCAAAAATTAATGAAAGAATCCAGCGGGAAATAAAAAAAGCGGTTCAGCTTGAAAATAAAAAATCCTCGCGGGAAGCGCGGGAAAAAGCCACCCAACGCAAGGATGATACAAGATTAAAAATAATCATCGGTGCTGATGTGCTGGCTTACTTTCCCGAAATGCGGAGATTTAAGCCGCGAAAGAATAATGCGGAAAATCGGGCAGAGTTTGCCGAATTTGCGGCGATGCTCTCTATTTTGGCGGCTGATAAAGAGTATGTAGCAGCACTCCAAGAAAAAGCGCGGGCGCGGGTAGCGGTGCGAACGGCAGAGGAAAATTAAGAGGAGGAATTGTGATATATGGAGCAGATGCAATATTTACTTGATTACGAAGATATCGAGTTTAAGGATTACGCTGTAACTTCGGACGGCAAATATTGGACGCAAATATGTTGTATATGTGTCGAAGAACACAATATTGATGAAAAGCTGTTGTCAGAATTGTCAATTGATGATGAAATGCCTTTTCATTGTGGAGTGGAAGGGTGTTACAATTTATCAACAGATATCCTTTATTTCCCTCAAAATGTCCGATTACCAAACGAAATACATGACAAATTGGTAGATGAATCTCGAAAAGCAGATGAAGAATGGGAGCGGGAATATCAAGAAGAGGGGCAGCGACAAATAGAATTTGCAAAACAACAACAAGCTGAACAGGCTCAATCATTAAAAAATGAAATGCTTGGTTGGTTAGACGGTTTGGAAAATGGCGGACAGGAGCAAAGTCGGTCACGATAAAAAATAAAAAAACCCGTCGGTATCACTGCCAAGCGGGTATTTTGAAATTAACTTGTCAAAATAAATCCTATAATTGCTGATTTTTGACAAACAATAAAACTATGTCATAATATGTAACTTTTGCCAAAATGGAGGGGCAAATGTTCTTAAACAAGTTGCTAATCGTTTCAAGAATACGTTAGGAGGGATTAAATGTTAGATGGTTTATTGTTGTGGCTTGGAGAGCACCCAATCATGAATATTATCTGCATCATTGGTTCCACGCTAGCCACATGGGTACATTGGCATGAAGTCTATATTTTAGGCGGTTTTGCAATAATACGTACACTTAACGGCTTTAATCTAATTTTATGGAGTGTATTTTTCACAGCATTAACCATTCTCCTCATACTCGAATTGTGCGATGACTTGATTATGATATTGAAAGATTGGCTCTTAAAAAACCACACCTAACCGTGTGGTTTTATTTTATTCTTTTTATTAAATCTACTTATTTTCCGTTCTCTTCGATAATAACTCCATGAAACTTTTCTTAATGTAACGTAAAAATCATCAATTGCGTTTCCATTATTGCACACTAAAAATCTACCACTTCCATTACTATCTTTGAACAAAACGAATGAAACCGCCATGCACATATCGTCGTCTTTTGCTGCATTGATAACTAAGATTAGCTTGTCGTAATTCCGTATACCGGATATATCTCGTATTCCGGTTTCAAGTTTTGGGATAGCGATTTCGACTTGTTCTATTTTCCCTTGTATTTTATTCGTAATTTGCCTGATTTTTAATAAATCTCTTGATATAAATTGAGTGTGTTCTTCGTCTGCAAATGTTTTTGACTCCCAGTACCCATAATATTTAGAAGTGAAACCTCGTAGCCTAATGATTGCGCCTATAATCACGACAATTAGAGTTGTTGCGGCAATGATAGATTGAAAAAACATCACAATAGGATTAGACAGGAAATTGCTTAAAAGTTCCAAATCTGTTCACCTCAATAAAAATACAATTAAATGACGAAAAAGATATCCTATTAAATATAATAGGATAATTCGGCAAAATTCGCAATAAAAAATCCCCATGCTCTACTCTACCGAGTAAAAGCATGGGGTATTTTGAAATTAACTTGTCAAAATACATCACATGATTTGACCATATAGCAGTATTCGCATATAATTTGACTATATGAATGGAAAGGGTGATTATGTTGCCAATCATCAGACCAAGTGCTGATTTAAGAAATAACTATAACGAAATATCGCAACTATGCAAAGAGAATAACGAACCTGTGTTTATCACAAAAAATGGACATGGGGACGTAGCCATAATGAGCATAGAGCTATACAATCAGCTTGCGGGTAGGCAAGAATTGTACAGGTTGATTGACACTGGATTAGAGGATGTAAAAAATGGCAGAGTTAGACCATATAAAGAAGCAATGGCTGATGTGCGAAAAAAGGTTGCAGGACAATGATTTACCAACTAATAATTTCCGAGACTGCGGAAATTGAAATGACAGAAATCGGCTTATATATTGCCAATGAATTGCACTCCCCACAAGCGGCAATTAATTTGCTTGATGAAATTGACCGGCAGATATTAAATTTGGAACAAATGCCAAAAAGGTTTGCGTTGGTTTCAGATGAAAGATTGGCTAGACTTGGCATTAGGTTAATTCCCGTAAAAAACTATCTCATTTTTTACCTTGTTAACGAACAAGCAAGAACAGTAACGATAGCTAGGGTTTTATACGGTAAACGTAACTGGGTACATTTGCTTTAAATAAAAAATCCCCTCTGCTCTACTCAATCAGAGTAAAGCAAAGGGGTGTTTTGAAGTTAACGTATCAAAAAATATCAAACAGTTTCCATAGAACAAAGCCATACACGTCAATTATTTATAAGATAAAAAAGCGTGTTGAGATACCAGTGTTAAACAATTTAATCAAATGCATGAAATTGTCGTTTAAAATTATGAAACTAAAACATCGACTGGTACCTCAACGCGATTTTTTATTAATAAGATTGTACCACAACCATTAAAAACCCCGCCGGTATTACTGCCTAGCGGGTATTTTTGAAGTTAATTTGTCAAAATAACCTATAATTTTTGCCTATTGACAAAACCGAACATATGTGCTATATTTAGTTATTCTTTGACATGAATTGCAACAAAACAACTCACAGCGAGTTATGGAGTAGCAACTCATTAAAAGATGCTCTTTTACATATTGTTAATTAAATAAAAATTCCTCTCATATATTTTTGGTGCGCTTCATGCCCCTGTTTGGCGGTTGACCTACTTCGACAATCAAGCGGGGGCATGAAAGTGCTTACTAAAATATTTTCCTAGGAGGAAATGAAATGTTTAAGAATTATTTTTGGCTTCTTGTTGCTGCGTTATCGTACGTTTTTGTTTTTGTTGCAGGTGGTTATTTTTTTAACACCCTTTCTAAACAAAACAACATTGCGACACCAGACAACAATATTGTCATTACCAACCACGATGGTCGTTTGACTTCTGTTTTAATCAATGACAAACAACTAGATATCATAGTTGATGAGTTTGGGGGGGGCATAAAACGTCTCTATATCAATGATGTGTTAGTATACGATGAAGCGAGTAATACAGAATATCATTCAGCATTCCTGAGAGGTGAGTTTGCTCATTTGACCGATAAAGACGGTAATGTCTCTTTTGAAGTCGATGGGGTCACTTACAACTTCTTAATAGTTGTGGAAGATTAACAATTGTAAAAAGCTAAAGCCACACTCATTTTTTGAGAGTGGCTTTTTTTCGCTAATCAATCCGCTGCGCAACTCCATCAGCATACTGCATCGTAAAAACAATGTCGCCTATAAAATCAATGTTTTCCAGTGTTATTGGCTCACCATCATTGGGGGCAGTAACCGAAATATCCCTGTAATAACGGCATATTCCATTGACTTCTTTATCATTTTCATATGTTCCTTCATAAAAAGCATATAACTCTAAACCTGAATCAAGCCAAACCGCATGGGCGTTGCCGCTTGTATCGTGGCGGTCATTGTCAACCACCATGCCGTGATATAAGTAGGTAAAGCCTGGTATGGACTTGTCCTCGTCTCTAAATCCATTAACAAACTTTAAACCGGTATCCTTAAAATCCCAATTATCATCCATCACAAAATAGCCTGTCAAGTGTAGACCATCGTCAGGTGAAAACCAATGAGCTACAAAAAATCGGTCAGATTCCCCAACCGCTATTGTCGAAGCTTGTTCGGGCGCAGGCGGCATTTCCGTTGTATTTACTGATACGGATTCTTCTGCGGATGGTTGCGTAACAACATTATTGATAACATTTGTATTTGTATTTGTCTGCACCGTTGGCGTTTCTGATTCATCCGATGAAGTGCCAAATGGAAACGGAACGAGATATGCAATTAACGCAATTAATGCACATATTATTGTTGCAATCGCTCCAATTTTACCCCAATTTTTCTTGTTGGAATTTTCCAATTCATTTTCCTCCTTGTGATTTTTTCAGAACTAGCGAATTATTATGTCAAATCCTAGAATCTATTGTATATCGTTTGTATCCTTAACGTCCAGTAAGTTTACTTAATATAACGATAACCCACCAAAAACCCGCCGGTATCGCTACCTAGCGGGTGTTTCCTAAGTTCTCACTTCGCTCTCTCAACCGGCGCAAATGCTCGGTAGAGCAAAGTCAAAACTTCTCTTTTGTCTTTAACTAAATGTGTTTTTTAACCATGCCTAAATTCTTCGTACAATCGCATGATTGTTGCAATGCTTTGTTCCCTTGTGTATGGGTTTTGCGGGGCAAAGTTGTTGTTGCCAATTCCGCTCATAATCCCAGCAGCTTGGATTTGACCAACACTGTCAAAAGCCCAAGGTGAAATTGCGGCATTGTCGCTGAAAGTTGGTGATTGGGGGGCAAGATGCATATACAAAGCATCTGACAGTCGTGCCAACATAACCGCTGCTTGTTCGCGCGTGAGCGGCGAATCAGGGCTAAACATCCCATTGCCAGTACCGGAAACAATACCAACGTCAGCGGCTTTTCCCACACAAATGCTGTTGGTGTCGCTGAAAGTTGTTCGACCGGTTATTGTTCCGGCGAAGTGCTCGTAGAGGGCAACGGCGAGGGTGCAAAATTCGGCGCGGGTGATTGGCTGGGTGAATCCGGAACGAAAAGAATCCGGCAAAATACCAAGCTCACCTGCCATTTCTACCGCGTCCCCAGCCCAAGGCGAGGGCTGGTCGGTGCTTGCTGATGATACAACAGGCGGCGGGGGGCTAACTGGTGTGGTTGCCGTGTTTGTTGGAACTACTGCATTGGGATGGCGGGGAGTGAGTGAAGCGAGAGTTACGCCAAATTCATCTTGTAGTTTTTGCATGAGGTTCATTTCAAAAAACCCAATAGGAATTTGAATAGAACCTCTCCCATGAAGCTCACTAGCCGCACCTGCGTCATAGATAGTTGTAGGATTTTCCCTATACAATCTACTCTGCGCATTACCAACAAGGCGCGTAGTATCTCGGTCAACACGGCGACGTGCAAAATGCGGAAGAGTTAAATCAATCTCACCAACTCCATACTGACGAGCCAAATCTCTCAAAAACTGCTCGCTGATAAAGTGAGTGCTTCCGTAGCGTAGCCAAAAATTGTTCATTTGGTCGTTAACGTCTGAAAGGATATTTCTGCGTCCCTCGGCATCGACCTCCACACGATGCTCTGCGTTTCTACCTACAATCGCACCTTCCAACGAATGAGCTTCACCATGAATGCCGAGTTGGGCGCGGTGGAAGCCAGTCAGGTGTACCCCCTGCTCAAAGCCGGTAGTGTAAGCACCAAACTCCGCGCCCTCCATACCACTATGACTAAGCAAAATCCGTTGTGGATAGCGTTGACCAAAATGGTCAATAATCGCATGGTACATTCTTTCGTTGTGATAATTGTGTACTGCGTGTTCCCATAGCAAAGTGGGGATTTCATCTTGGGCGAAATAATGCCAGTCGTAAATAATACGTTCACCAAGATACTCCTCACACAATCTTTTGTACTCGTAAAACCATTCTTTCAGTTGTGCTTCGCCGTCATTTTCAAAATCGGCGGCTACCACTAAAATGTAAACTTCATTTTCCGGCGGTGCTGCTCTTGCTGTGTCGGAGTGGGGAAATATAATTGTCCCCGCAAAAAGAGCCAATACCAAAATTGATACAAAAGCCTTTGCTTTCATTAAAAATTCCTCCTTTTGAAATTCATTTAGTTAAAGAGCAAAGAACCTATATTGTATCACATTAGGTTTTATAACTTGAAAAATCCTGATGTTTACAGCTTTCCGGCAATTTTTTGGTATCAACAAAAAAACAGGAGTTCAAAACGTATAGGTTTTGAACTCCCGGAATTTTTCATTAAAACGATAAAAAAAGACCGCAATATCGCCGCCCTTTGTTAAAGTTCGCCTTTTTTATGTATTTTTTAGACATTCAAAACCTATACTTTTTGAACGCCAACCACAATTTACATAATACGTGTTTCCGGGGCAGATTGCAAGAAATTTTTTTATTGATAAGTCGCCATCATGCTACAATACTAATTATGCCGAAGAAAAAACCAACAGGTAAAATTATAGTCCCACCGGGTCTAATCCCAGAAATACATGAATTTGAAACAGCTAGTATATTAACTTAAAATGGAGATGTTGAATTTTTGATACCCAATCGCTTAAAAGGAGTAAGAAACCCCGATATAATCTACCTTACTCATGAATGGGAAATGAAATCGCCAAAGGGTAAAAGCGGGCGAACATTGGATGATACAATTAAACGAGCATTAAAGCAGTCAAAAAACATTGTTATTGATTTACGCCGCACAAAATTGAATGATAATCAATGTATGCAAGTTCTTAAAACGAACAGAAATCTGGTTCGCGGAATCAAACGTCTTAAAATCATATCCAAAAAGAATGTGGTTATTGACATATTGTAAATAAATAGTACAATTTGGCATATAGAGGGTGTCGGCAATCCTGAACTGGATAGCCCACACTCTTTTTTATTTGCAGGCAATAATCGGAGTGTTCGGCTTATGCCTTTTTTTATTTTATACTTGCGGGCAGAGCTTAATTGCACAGTCCGCGTTTTCGATTCTAATGGCGATGTTTTATGAATGAATTAATTCATCAAGTCACTGGAAATCTAACTATACCGCTCATTTATCCTGCGCCTAAGCGTCGTTACAGACATTTTACAATATGCCGCTAAATCATGAATAGTGATTTTATCTGCTCGCCACTTCTCTATCCATAAATCAAAATCATCAGGAAGTTTTATTGGCGGTCTGCCAAACTGAACCCCTTTTTTCATTGCTTGGTCTATCCCCTCTCGCTGGCTTTTGCGGATGCTGTCGCGGGTTTTCTGCGCGGCATAAGAAAGAACCTGCAACACAATGTCACTAATTAGTGTTCCCAACAAATCTTTGTGAACGGTGGTATCAAGAATAGGCATATCAAGAACTTTAATATCGACTTGCTTCTTTTTTGTAATTAGTCGCCAATTTTCCAGTATTTCATCATAATCTCGCCCCAACCTATCCAACTCATGAATAAGCAGTAAATCGCCCTTTTTGAGCCTTTTTATCAGCTTTTTGTACTTCGGACGGTTGAAATCCTTGCCGCTTTGATAATCAATAAAAATGTTTTCTTTGACTACCTCCTGCTGTTTCATTGAAGCAATCTGACGAGCAATATTTTGGTTGCTGCCTGATACTCTGATGTAAGCATAAATTTGGCTCATAAAAACCTCCGTAATTTGTATTTACTTCGGTTTTATTTTAGTTGTGAAAAAAATCGCGGAGATACAACTATTTGACATAATTCATCACTTGTAATACAATGTATTGCAGAAAGGAATGGTATTATGACTATATCACTGAGATTAAATAGTGATGACGCGAAACTGATACAAAGTTATGCCCATATTAAAAATTTATCTGTTTCCGAAGCTATGAGAGCCGCTATCATGGAGCAAATTAACCAGGAATTTGATTTATTGGCATACAATGAGGGTATGGAAGAATTTTTAGCTAATCCTATTACTATTTCCCATGACGAAGTAATGAAAAAATTAAATTTAACCCATGTACAAAGTTGAGTATACACCCAAAGCCGCCAAGTCACTTGAAAAAATGGACAGGCACACCGCTAGGCTCATTAGTTCTTGGATAACAAAAAACTTACATAATTGCCATGACCCAAGACTACACGGCAAGGCATTGGTAGGTAATTATCGGGGTGGCTGGCGTTACAGGGTGGGAGATTACCGTTTAATTGCCCATATTATGGAAGATACAGTAGTTATTTTGATTATTAACATCGGACATCGAAAAGATGTATATAACTAAAAACAATCAAGCGAGTTTAGCACATGATTTTGCAATTACAGTCTCGACATGATACTATCGGGACGTGAATAAATGGAGCAAATTGGCATCGTTTTTTCTTTTTCTACCCGCTGCTGTAATTTGCATTTACCTGCTTACTACTCAAACTTTTGCGCAAGGTGTCGCTTGTCCCCGCCCCATCAACGATGCAGACCGCGCTACCCACGCTTGTAGAAATAGCACCCCGGGCTTTTCGGTTTCTGATTGTTTTCGATTTAGTAATGGTTGTGAGGGAACTGCTTGCCCTGCGGGTTTTACATATGTGCAGTTTGGTCAAAGTGTTCCCTCTTGTCCCGGTGGTCAAAAATCACAAACAGCTACCGCGCTTAACTCATGCACCGGTTATTACGTTCAAGACGGCTTATTTCGCGCCCATCGTCTTGAAAGTGGCAGTAGTTATCTCTGTTTCCCAAACTTAAATCAACTTCCGGATTGTGAAAATCGGGGTATATGTTACAGATGTGTGGATGATTGCGAAGATACTTATATGGATGAGCGTGTTTGTGACAGAGATAAAGGATGTACTTGTCCAACAGGACAACATGAAGTACAAATACCCGAGCCATTCAGTCGTGGTGGTCGCTGTTTTCAATGTGAGCCACAAATCCCCGCTTTTGCTTGTCACCCAGATTGTGATGGTCGTGACCAGAGATTTGAGAGTGAAGAAAGATGCCGCACTGCCATCCCCCCCGATGCATCCGGCAGACACATGCGCTGTGGTGTAGAAGCGTGCAAGACATCTAATACGCCATATATAGGCAACGCCTGTCGTGGTGCGGGTACGCCTTTCTTTTACTGCAAACCTGATGCCAGCGACCCAACCAAAGGCACAGTCGAACAAACCGGAAACCATGCAAGCCTTAATGCCTGCACTACCTTTATCCGAAGTTTTTATCCAAACGCTCGGTGTCGCCTGACTTCAACAGAAGCCGGAAACGACCCGCCTTGTGTCGGCAGATTTTGGGTTTGCCGTCCTCCTAATCCCGCCAATCCTAACGCGATTAGAGTTGTACAAACTACTAATACTTATGCAAATATTGGAGATTGCAACAATAATGAAACACCACGTCACGCAAACACCCCCTGCTTCAACACTCCCGAAGCCGCCGAAGCGGTTTGCAATCCAACACTTTTCTATTGTAGACCTGACGGCTCTTGCCAAGTAGCTTCAACAAGAGAATTTCCTCATATCTCTGCTTGTAGTGCCAGTCTCACTGCGCGATACCGTCAAAATGTTATCTGTCATGCCAATCAAGCTGCTGCTGCCGCTGACCCTAACTGTCAATGCGGCGGAGATAACACTCCTTGCACCTGCCCTGTCGGTACTCGAATCATCGGCACAGAAACAGCCGCCCGTAATTTTGCCGCTACACAATGCCGTAATCGCATCCCTGCTCAAATTCTTAGCACTTTTGTTCCCGCCTCTTGCCCGACCGGTGCTGTTCGCCCTAATCCGCCCCATTGGTGCTACACTTGTGTAGCTGATTGTCGATGTGAAGATTTTGGCTTGTTTGGCACTGCTGCTGTCGCACGTAATGCCCGCTGTCCCGGAAATCCAAGTGCTTGCACTACATATACTACTCGTAGAAATTGTGACAACGGCAAACGCTTAATCTGCTGGGATGCCACTATCATTCAACGCTGTGAACCACAAGTCACTGCTGAAACTCGTATTTTCGGTTATGTTGTCAGTGACCCGGATAAAGTTGCGCATTTAATTCCGGGTGCTACCGGTAGTTTCTGTGCTGCTCCGGGACGCAATATCGGCAATGTTGGTTCTGCAACTGATGGCTCGCTTAGTCCTACCGGTGCCAGATTTGAAGTCAGTATCATACCTCCGGGTAACACCTATCAAGGCAGCAGAAGCAATGATGTACAGCGAAATCAGAACGTTATCGGTGCAGTCGGTAGTTTCCGCTTTAACAATTTGCCTTGGAACACTGATACTTATGATGTTCACTTAAATATTGTTAATGAGCGTGACACAGCAGCGGCTCTGGCTGATGGTCAAGAAGCGGTGTGGATTTGTAACTGCCCGGTCTACAACAATGACCCGTTTAGCTGTTTCTATACCAATGTCCCCGCACCCTCACCCTCTAATAACTGTATTGGCGGTGTAAATAATAACCTTTATGGTCAATTTACCAGCGGCAATGATGATGAAACCAGCAATGACGGCGATAAAATTACCAACCTAATCAGAAACAATACTTGTGTTAATCCCAATCAAAACCGCACTCCCAACTTCTTTGTAACTGCCTTTGATGTGCGTAATGTCCCGTGGTGGCAATCACGCGGCGGTATGGTCTTTGCTCAGCGCAGTATTGTCAGCCGTATTCCTACTCAATCCAACGTCCACAGCTCCATCATCGGAGATGAAAGCAACTACAATCGCTGTGTGCCTCCGCACTGTGCTCCTTACTTAATCGTCCAATCTTGTAATTCCACCGGTGCGCCCAATCAGCGCAAGTCTGCCTCATACCCACTTTTGGGTCATGGTGGCGGAACTATTGATTTGCGTCAAACTACCGGTGCAGCCAGTGGTACAGGTAATGCCAATACCAGCAACAGAACTGCTCGTGCTACCGGCAATACTTCCGGTCAGCCTATTCATTACGGACAAAAAGAGGATTTTGCCTACTTTCGCGGCTTACTACCTAACATTAACCCACTTAGCGTTGGTGTCATTAGTCAACTATCCGACTTATCAAGCTGTGGTGGCAGCAGCGGTACTACCAACTTAGCCTGTATCAGAAATGGCAATCTGCGCATCACTGATATCGCTAATATCGTGGTACCGGCGGGTCAGAAGTACACAGTCTTTGTTGATGGCGACCTCAATATCGGTGGTGATACTAACTACGGTCAAAGCTATGAAGATAATCGCTCATTGCAAATTACGGTGGCTAATGGCGGCTATCTCGCCTTTATCGTCAGCGGTGATATTAACATTTATCCCAATGTTGGTTATGTCAACCAAAACTTAACCTACAACCATAGCAACCAACAATTCTCACTCACTACTGATTCCAGCTTCCCATTGTTTGACAGAGTTAACGGCGGTGGTGCCGGCACCAGTGCTATTCAATGTCCAAGTAGTACGAGCGGCAATACTGTTGCTCAAAGAGGCATTATTCAGGGTGTATTTATCGCTGACGGCAGTATTAATGTGTTATCAAATCACGGTAACGGCAATCCCAATCCCACCGGTAGCGGAACAATTCCCCCGGTTCGATTAGCCGCAGTTGGTAGCCGCCAATGCGGGGTAAATAGCAGACTTCCCGACAAAAAGTTTGTCAGTGAGGGTACTTTTGTCGGTTGGAGCGGTGTCAGCTTGCGCCGTGACTTTGACGATAAGTGTTCTTTCACTAAGGCTTGGAATGCTCGTGAAGCTACCGAAGTCTTTAACTACCGTCCTGACTTCTTGGTCAACTCGCCTGATTGGATGTGGCGTTCCATTCGCTTGCGTATGGAAAGTGTGTAATACAAATTTACAATAAAAAAAAATCCCCATGCTCTACTCTACCGAGTAAAAGCATGGGGTATTTTGAAATTAACTTGTCAAAATTCTTCTTGAAATTCTGCATCACAATCAATGCAAAGAATTTTTCCGGCTACATCTTTTGTTGAACGAATAATCAATCCGCACATGGGACACATATATTTCCGGCTTGATTGCCGCCGTCCACCGTTGCGGGGTTTGTCGGTGTCGGCTCGAACCAAACGGAAAGCGTCCTCGTCAATAGCAATGGAAGTGATTAATTTTTTTGTGTCCTCGCTTAACGTGGTTTGATTCCAACCGTGCTTTCCGTTGTATTTGACCTCTAAACCATGAGAAATAGCGGCTTCTTTGAAAACGGTATTATGATACGTGTTATTGCGGCTACAATCCTTTTTGCCACGTTGTAGATTGAATAAATGAATCATCTCATGTAACAACGTGTCAATTATTTCTGCAATGGGTAAAAACAAAAATTCGGCGGTAATTGTAATCTCGTAATATTCCTTTTTTCCCTCGTCCTCGTCTTTATCCCGCCAAATTTTTTGAGTGGTACACCAACCAAGCGCATTTTTGTTTTTGCCCTTAGACTGCACCACGATTACAGGCGTTTGAAGCTCTCCGGCGTAAAAATGTTTATTGAGTAGCTTAAACAACCGGTAAAGCTCTGACAGTGTTTTTTCCAGTGTTGGCATAATTCCCCCATTCTTCGCCTAATCAGAACGAAAGGCAGATTTACCCATGATGTCAATTTCCTCTACCACAACATGCATATCAATTATCAAAACAGATAGCGTGTCTAAAATTTGACACTTGTTATGTGAGAGGTCGCTAATATGGGCTTTGTTCTCCCCTGCAACCTGCTCTTGCGCGGATTTGCCCCTGCACTCGATTAACTTTTGATAGCCATTATATTTAGCTTCTAAAATGTTCATCTGTGCTATGGTAAGTTTTGTGCAATTATCCGTAAATTCCTCTAAAATTTCGGGCAATCGTTTGTTTAACTCGCTACATTTGGCGGTTAAATCTTCCCAATATTTATCGTCCATTTTCGATAGTGTCTGTTTCACTTTCGATATAACGATTTTTTTCATACCCTCCCCCTTAGTATTCGTTTGGTAGCAAGATAATCCCATCAATCAGAAACAGCTTGAATGTTTCAAGCGGAAAATCTGTATATGGTATCTCTTGGGTGATAATTAGCTTGGTATCGTTATAACCACGCACCACGCCGCTGTTTTCCGCTGTGTTGACTTCCAATTTCCAAACTTGAAAAGCCTTGTCAAGTTTTTTGTTGTGCTGATAACTGCCGATTACATCAAGCAACCAGTAGCAACCCGCCGCTTCTGCGACTGCTTTCACGCCGTCCGTGATGATTGGAAATGTCGGAATTGGCGAAAAACGGTAATACTGCGTTGTGCCTGTGGACTGATTGATAATGTCTTGTACTTCTTGTGCTTTACACAAAAAAATCATCTCCTTTTTGTAAAAGAACTTTTGAAAGATAACTTCCAAGATTGGAGATGGTACAAGAAAAAACGCCCGAAAATCAAGGCGAAAGTTAAAATTACATCAGTTGCGAAAATAGTGCCGATTAACGCCAATAAAACATATCCTGTCGGTAGAGGTATTGTGTTGATTATGTAGTCTAAAAAGGGTATCAGCAAATATATCAAAAACAATCCCAATAATCCAAAATACAAACTAGGTAGAAGCGCAATGTGTCCTTTAAGGTTAAGTGGATAGTTCGTATAGTCCCACCAACGCTTTTTGAACAATCTATAAAGTATAGTGCCTGTTATAAGCTCCAAGGTTGAACCAATTACAATGACGGCAGCAAAAACTAAAAGCGGATTATCGACAAAGCGGCGAGTTAGTATATAAATAAAAATTCCGCCGAATCCGTATATAGGACACCATAACCCAAATAACATACCGCTATTGACTAATTTTCTTTTTGAGAGCGAAGCCAAAAATGCATCGTTAATCCAACCAAGGAAAGAAATTATAAAAAAAGCCCACAAAAGAAAATACCAACTAGCCATGATACAAATACTATATTTTGCATATTACCAAATGACTATAAATCGGTCAAGTATTAACTTATTTATTTTAATGAAGCAGAGAGATTTTTGAAAGTTACACTTCAAAAGAATATTTTAATATCAAAATACTAAAACATTAAGACTTTATAATATTTTAATGTCAAAATATTAAAACTGCATGATACTTTAATGTTTTAACATTTTAGTTGCTTAATCGTTTGATATTTTGACTGCTTGACATTAAAACATTTTGGTACTATAAAGGTAAACAGTCAAAAAATCAAAATGTTTTGACTGCTTAATACTAAAACATTTTAATATCAGAAAGCTAAATCATGGCAACCGTATATAGTCTGGCTTCGCTCAAAGGCGGCGTAAGCAAAACAACCGCAACAATCAATATTGGTGGCGCATTTACCACAATGGGACTGGCAGGAGCAAATAAAAAGGTACTTCTAATTGACCTTGACCCATCGGGCAACTTAACCGCTAATTGTGGCATAAACCCCGCAAGCCTTAATAAAAATACATCATATGAGGTAGTAGTAGGGACAAAAGCTATAAAAGATTGCATTATCAAATTAGAACATTTTGACTTAATTCCCGCTAATGCCGATTTAGCCAACGCTCCCGCTGATTTTTTGACTATGTACAACAAGTCGGGCAAGCAAGGGGAAAAAATCCTAAGTCAGCAGCTTTGGGATATTGGCAATGATTATGATGTCATTATCCAAGACAATCAGCCATCATGGAACAAGCTGCTATTTAGCAGTTTAATAAGTGCCGATATGGTGCTAGTGCCTGTACAACCCGCATTTTTTAGTGTTATCGGACTTAATGAAATGATTAAAACCATCAAAGAAGTTAAAGAAAATTTTGACAATGATGTAGATTATCGAGTATTTTTATCAATGTTTGATGAACGCCGTGTACTTGATAGAGAAAGTTTAGAAATAATCAAAAAAGAAGCAGGGGACAGGCTACTAAAAACCAAAATCAGAAATAATATCAGCGTGTCGGAAGCGTCGGGAAATTATCAAAATATTTTCCAGTATGCGCCGCAATCAATAGGGGCAGAGGATTATTTGAATTTAGCAAAAGAAATAGTAGGAATTTAGGATTTATGGCAATAAAAAATAACAACAAACCCAAAAATTCGCGCATGGGTTTTGACCCTAACGAATGGAAAACAGAGGGTGTAGGAGAGGGCAAAAATGGCGTACTTCCCAAGAAAGAGGTGCGAATTTCAGAAAACCCACCAAGCGAGATAATCAAGCAAAAACCCCAACCGAGCGAAAAAGTCAAAAAAGATACACCACAAGACAAACTGATTCAAGCAACCGTTTATTTAACTAAATACCAACAAAAAGCCTTAAAGCTGAAAGTTGCTACAAGTGATAGAGTAGAGGACAAAGACCAAAGTGCGATAGTACGCACCGCACTGGACGTTTATTTAGCCGACATAATAAAAAATAAATTGATAAGGTAGAGCAGAGGATTAAAAAAGAATCCCTACCCGAATATCAGCCAAAAGCTCTCTCTTTCTTAAAAACTGACACCCGGGCAGGGATTCCTTGTTGTTATGTGTTAATTTAACGTACCGCTACTCATTCTAACGTAGTGGTTACTTCTTGTCACTTTGTTAATCGCGCTGATTGGTCGTCTTACAAAGAGAACAAAGTAAATCGGCTGGGTATGGGTGTTGCCGGTGATGAGGTCGGTGGTTGTCATTGCGGTAGAAATGAACACATCTTGTGTAGTTGGCAGGGCAGAGGTAGGAATGTTGGAAGTGTAGGCAGTCGGAGACGTAGAACTGGTGACGTTAGTACAGATGGGGTTGGTAGTCGGGTTAACATGGGCAAATTCTAAACAGACTTGTAGTGGAGTAGATGAAGTATCAGACAGCAGATTGCCATTAAGAACAAAGGTTTGACCCTCATTTACAATGATGACTTGGGTAAATTGAGAAGCCGCTGATGGTGCGCTTTCTACGAGTGTATTAAAGTTTTCAGTGTAAATGATGTCATCACTGCGCAGGATGAAGGTTTGGCGGGCAACAACGGAGACGTTGCCGGCATTATCAGTCGATTGGGTGCAGAGAGTGAATTGTCCTTCATCGGGGATGGGGAAGCTGGGAGTGGGAGAAATGGTGGAGGTGAAGAATTCGACTAAGGGTAAAGCCATGTTGCAATTGGCATTGGCGGAGGAAGGCTGACCATCGTAGCCGGAGGAGAAACCGACAGAGATGCCGTTGGCGTTGCCTCCGACAATGGTAGTGATACCGGTGCCGTCACCGGTAAGCCAAACGTGCTTGATACCGGCTAGACCGCTGACAGCGGATGAACCGGCTGAACCTTCTACATCTGCACCGGTGAGGGTGATGGCGGGGGTGTTTTCGTAGGTGACTCCATCGGACTGGAAAGTTCCGCCGGTGACGCTGATAGCTGAAATAGGAGCGGTGCGGTCAATTTGGAAATTAGCTGATACACTGTTACCGCAAGCGATACCGTCACAGGCGCGAACATAAAGAGAGTGTTGTCCCTCGGCTAAACCGGCAATGCTAATCGTTCCGGTATATGACGTGTTAAGAGCCGGGGAGTTAACGGAAGTAAAATTTGTCCATACATTACCGGCGTTCAGATATTGAATATTGATAATTTGACCGCTATCGGGGTCGGTGACTGTGCCGCTGGCGGTTAGGGTGGCGGCGTTTGTCCACGGGTTGCCGGTTGGAGTAGTGAGAGTAAGAGTTGGTGGAGTGTTGCAATCTTCAACCGAGAGTTCGTAGGGGTTATTGTAAGTACCAAGACCACAGTGGAAAGTGATATCAGATGAGAGCCAAAATACAGGCAACAACCCATGAGTGTTCGAGGTATAGTTGTTGTCAAGCGAAATGCCCGAGTCCCCACGCAAAAGCCACGTGCGGGCCGTGAAGTCTGAAAACGCAGAGCGCAACCAAGGATATTGATAGGTTGCTCCAACATTTGCGCCAGTACAATTGGTAGTGTTGTATCGAGCATGACAAAATCTCTGACCCAGTGAGTTGACGGCGGGATTGGTAGGGAAAATATTTGAATCACCACTACCACCGTCCATTCCGGTTTGCCAATCGAAGTATGAAGGGAGATTGACTTGACGGGTGACAGGGGTATTGAAGTTGGCAGAACGTACACCGTTGGAGTTAAATCCGTCCATGTTCCAAGTGGTATTTCTTACTACACCGGCTTTGGGTTGACCGGCAATATTACCGCTACTATCACCAAGAGTGTTCCAAATGTTTGTCATTTGAGTAAAGTAATTACAAGCCCCGCCTGTGCCTTGTGTGCAATTGTTGTTACTGGTAGTTGTTCCGGCGGTTAAATTCCAAACTGTACCGGTGGCAGACGGACTGCCGGCACTATTTACACACCCGGCAGGATTACCGGGTAGGGTACAGATGTTGGTCATCGCCATAACCATAGAATAATCGCCATCATTGTAGCCGGAGATTATCCACGGGACGTTATTTCCACCAACAGGAATATTGATAACTTTTCCAGCTTGGCATTTGAGAGTGTTTTGATTTTGTTGTAAGGAACAGTCGATATCAATAATCGTATCGGATGATGAGAAGCTACCACAATCTATATCTTGTTCACAGGCTGCTCTAATTATTTGCGGAAAAGTAAGAAAACAACCCAAAAGAAAAAAAAGTAAAAAAGTGGCTACTATTAATGATTTAAGAGCTTTTAGTTGCACAATGAACTTTGAACTTTCCAAAGTGGTATTTTAAAATATAATTCATCTAATTTAACTATGCGCTTATGAAATTAGCAAGTAGCAATCGGCAAAAAGGGGACAACCTGAAATTTACTATATAAAATTACATCGCAATGTCGCACAATATACCTTTTACGACATTTGCCCTGTATATCAATGTTTTTTGAATGTTAACTTACAAAAATCTGATAAAAAAACCGGTTGTTATGCCGGGTTATAAGTTTTGCAATAAATCAATCTTTCCAGTTGATGAAATTTAGACCGTCAATTCGCGCGAAGTCTTTTGTCTTGTTTGTAACCAGAGTGTAGTTATTCACAATGCAATATGCGGCAATCAAAACATCAGCGTCACCTGTTCGTTTTCCGCTTTTAATAAGATTCGCTTGAATTTCAGCCGCCTTGTGCCAAATCGACCAATCAAAATCTGTTTGTTCCAATTCGTTAAACAGGATGGTGAACATTTCTGTTTTTCTTTGGAGGTTTCTTGCTAATAGCCATTGTTGGATTTCGTAATAAACTATGGGCGGAATAGCAAAAATCACCCCCTTGTCCGATTCTTGGCGATAGCGATTTCTAATTTCTACATCTCCATTAAGCATATATGAGATGATATTCGTATCAATCACACAAATCATAATGCAACCTCTCTTGTGAAGTTAGCTCGATTTTGTTGAAGGTAAGTCATATCTTCATCTGTAATCGGCTCATCATCTATATCGTCAATGTCGATGAAAAATTTTTCAAAAACCGCCCTTTGCTTTTGAGATTTAGTCTTAGTTTCTATCGGTGCTACGTCCCATAATACCGTTATCAACTTGTCCATTGGTATTTCAACCGACAAGTTATCGGTTGAAATTAACCGTCCGTCCGTTTGCAAATAACCTTTGTGTGCGTGTACCATTTCCATCATGCCCCTTTCAATTTTTGATTTATTGTAAAGAACTTACTCGATATTATATCACACCGTCCGGGTTAGAGTGTTTTTTCCGATTGCTTTTATTGAATCTTAATTTACAAAGCACCTCAAAAAAATATCCGGCGTTAAACCGGGCGTGTAAGTTCTTTGTCGTGCTAATTGTTTGCAAATTTCGCTAAAAAATCTTGCGGTGAAATAGCAATAGGGAGATTTAAAAACTCCCTATCACGAGTGACGATATAGTCTAACTCTGTTTTTTCAGCGCAAGCCGTGACTAATGCGTCCTCGAAGTCCGGTATGGATGATTTTAAAGCAGTCAACAATTCACTTTTAGTAACGCCGATAACGTGAAGTACGTCTAACAGCGTTTCTATTTTGTTGCGGCTGTCGGTGTCGTTGAATTTTTTGCGTAAGACGTAGTAAATATCGGTGATACTGCTTGCGTTTACATATCCGGTGATGATGTTGTCGGCAACCAAATCAAATATTTCATCTGAATATTGGTTGTGTGGCTCTCTAACCAGAAACGTATCAAGAACAGCATTTGTATCAATGAGGATTCTCATTGTAGCAGCCCCCTCTTTGATAGTCTTTCTTCTCTAATTTGTTCTAAATCGACATCATACCCTGCCATAATTCCTTTTAATGATTGCACCGCTTCTCGGCGTTTGGCAATTTCGTTTTCGTCAATGGTTTGCACAGTCGCACCAACATTTTTTTTAGTAACAGTAATATACACTTCTACGTCCTCGGGTATAGTAGCCGCGAAAGTTTCAAATGGCATAAAACGTCCGTTTTTGAAGTAACCATGATATGCTTGCAACATTTCTTGCATTTCTCCTTTCGAACAAAAATTTTGCAAATAACTTACTCGATATTATAACATATCACCGGACTAAACGCGTTTTTTGAATGATATAATATTTTCACAGCATAAGGTTTGGCTCTGCCGGAGGGCAACCAGCGAGCTTGCTGTGGCATTAGCAAAGGCAGATTGTCTTATTGGACGGTCTGCCTATTTTTTAATTTGCTATTGTCCTTTGCGCCAAAAACTCGCCTTTAATCTTTTCCGAACAAAAAAAGCGTAGGCAACAATTAAGCTACCCACGCTGATTTACTGATTAAAAAACTACCGTTGCCCGAATTTTTGTGTCCAGTAGTGATGGTATAATCCCTCCGAAGTATGCGCATAACCGACACCCATATGGGTAAAATCTCTGTTCAAAATATTGGCGCGGTGTCCGGGTGAATCCATCAAGCCCTGTACTGCCTCTGCCGGTGTGATTCCTCCGGCGGCTATGTTTTCAGCCATTCTCCGCCAATTAACGGAGCTTTCGGCGCGTATTCTGTCACCAAATTCTACGCCGTTAGGGGTTGTGTGTGAAAAAAAGCCCCTTGTTGCCATATCAACGCTGTGCTTACGTGCCGCGATTGCTAATGAATCGTCCCATGTTAGCGCGGGTAAATTATGCGCGGCTCTTTCGATATTGACTAAACGCAACATTTCAAGTTCAAGCTCATGCGTAGCGGGGTTGGCGGAAATGGGCGCGGGTGTTGGTGTTGGTGTGGAGTTTAATATTGGCTTTTGTGAATCAATAGAATTAGGAATTTTC